>MDTC01002405.1_pt1 | contig 19996 bp, 25 predicted proteins | sample 811181 | NCBI WGS metagenome assembly MDTC01 (sample SAMN05326644, study PRJNA326480) | marine metagenome | isolation source: seawater | place: Pacific Ocean: North | collected 2011 | reverse complement strand
AGAGCCGCAAATCTCGCAAGAGCCGCAAATCTCGCAAGAGCCGCAAATCTCGCAAGAGCCGTAAATCTCGCAAGAGCCGTAAATCTCGCAAGAGCCGTAAATCTCGCAAGAGCCGCAAATCACGCAAGAGTCGCAAATCACGCAGACGCAAATCATGCAAAAAAACGAGTCGCAAATCATGCAAACGTTCACGTAGATGCTCATGGAATCGTAACCGCAAATCAACACGTAAACATAAACCATACTGCTCAAAGAAACGTAGTGGTCGCAAATCTCGCAAGAGCCGCAAATCACGCAAGAGCCGTAAATCACGCAAAAGCCGCAAATCTCGCAAATCTCGCAAAAGCCGCAAATCACGCAAGAGCCGCAAATCAGCAAAAAAATCTTTAAGAAAACTTCGTAAATTACTTGCAAAATCTCGCAAAGGTAAAAAAGGTGGTAATATTGTTAACCAAATAAAACAACAACTTGGTATTTAAATTTTCTTTTTTTTAATTTTTTCTTATTTTTATAAATAGTAAAAAATATTGGTATATAATATATATAAATGGTATTCGGTAGAGAATGGAAAAATAAAACAGAACAAGTTAATAATATAGTTACTAGATGTAAACTTTTAGGTTTAGGTAAATGGATTTATCACCCAAAAAAACAATGGGTAGGTAATCGTAAACTCAAAAATCCAGGTGCATTTGAATTAGTAAAAAAAGGAACAAATTTATGGGTTCAAAATAAAAAAATTGGAGATTATATAGCATTTAGTACATTAAATAATAAATGCTCTGCAGTAGAAGGACAAGCAGCCGCTGTTAAAAAATGGGGAGATGAATATGATAAAGATTATTTTATAACTGGTGCTCCTGCAGTACCAAAACAAAACAAACAAAACGATAATCTTTTCCAATCATGGTTAAAACAACCATCTAAAAAATCTGAAAAAGTAATTGGTAACATAGACCCAACTGTAGTATCTCTTGCGAAACGAAATATACAAAAACAATCAAAAACAATAGCTATGATGCAAAAACAAGAAATGATAGAAACACAAAAATTAATTAATACTATAATAGAAAAAGTTCTTAAGGCAAAACCAGATGCTGATATGGAAAAACTTATGGAAAAATTAAATTCATATAGTTTTGAACAATTAGTACATTTAGCATCAGATAAAATTAAAAAAAACGGCGGTGGATGCTCTTCTTGTAGAAAATGTAAACATGGCGGTGATGGTTGGTGGGCTGATGTTGAAAGTTCTATAGCTAATTTACCTATAATAAAAAAATATATTTAATAAAATATTTACGTATAAAATTATTTAAAATTAAAAATATATAGTTATACACGACTATGTCAGATGGGAAACTAGAACTAATTATAGGTCCTATGTTTTCAGGTAAGACAACAGAATTAATTAATAGATTTAATAGATATCAAGAAATAACTGATGAAATATTTCTTGTTAACCATTCAAGTGATAAAAGATATGGTAAAAATTTAGTTGTAGTACATAATGAACATCAAAAATGTAATACTACTCATTTTGTAGAACGTTTAGATCAATTATGTTTAGATAAAAAATATAAATTTACTAAAATGATTTTCATTGATGAAAGTCAATTTTTTCCAGATTTATTACAATTTATAAAAATAGCAGTAAATACTCATAAAAAACATGTTATTGTTGCTGGATTAATTGGAGATTATCAAATGTGTCCTTTTGGTGATATTTTAAAATTAATACCTATAGCAGATGATATAAAAATAGTATATGCCTTGTGTAAAAAATGTGCTGATGGAACACAAGCACCTTTTACTAAAAGACATAATACTCGTATAGAAGGGCAAGTTGCAGTAGGTGGAAGTGATATATATGAAGCAACTTGTAGAAAACATTATTTTGATTGATTATATAATTCTAAAAAATGTATAAGAGCAGATTCTAATGGATTATTATTTTTGTATGGTCTTGAAATATATCTATCCATTGTTCTTTTAAAATTTTCTGTATTTTCTTCATAATATTTTAATATAAAACCACATATATAATTTTTTTTACAAATTGCTCTTGTATTATTTAATTCAATAGCAACACAATCAAGACATTGATTTAAATTTCTTTTAATATGTGTTATTTTACTTGTTGGTTCTATTCCATATAAATTCATTAATAGTATTTCATTTGCAGACCAAGTTCTAAAACATTTAGCACTAAAATCACCATATTTTTTTAAAAATTCATTAATATCATTACTTATTATATTTCTTAATTCTTTTTCTTTTTTATAAACAAAAAAATTATTATTTTTATGTGTTCCCATTTTTTTATCATAATCTTTAAATAAATTTATAGTTTTTTGATCAGTAAAACTACATTCGTTAATTACTCCTTTTTTTCCTTTAAATTTAAAACTTACAATATCTTTACCAATTTTAATATGTCTTCTTTCTAAAGTAGTTATACCATAACTTTCATTTTCATCTTTATATTTTTTATTTCCAACTCGTAAATGACATTTATCAATAATATATAATACAAATCCTAAAGTTTTTTCATAATTCCACGTTTTAATTTTTAACATATCATTTATATCTTTTCTTATTTGACCTATTTTTTTTCCAAATTTAACCATAGTTATTGTAAATTTTTCTAATTCTTTTTGTTTTACCCAATCAGGATGATAGATATATTGAGCTCTACCTTTTTCATCTTTTCCTATAACCTGAATATCTGCTTTTGGATCACTTGAAATAACAACTGGATTCCAAGCTGGTGGGATAACTATTTTTTTTATTCTATCTAAAATTTTCTTTTCTTTAATTTGATTTTTTTTTTCATCTACATAAATAAATCCTTTACCTTTCTTTATTCTATATATATTTTTACCCATTTAATTATTATCAACAAAATTGTTTTTTGATTTTTACAAAAGTTTATAAAGAATAAAAATAATCTAATTTAATTAATATGTCTGAAAATGAAAATTATAATGACATAGATTTTGAATATAATATCATGAATATAAAAGACAAGACTGATAATTATGAAGAAGAAGAATTAATAGAAAAATTAGATTTATTAGAAAAAAAATGGTGTGAAAATTATGATAATTTATCAATAATAGAAATTATAAAAAAATGTTTAAATAAATTTAAACTTAATGAAAATTATACAAAAGAAGAACTTGAAAATGCAATTGATAGGTGTAAATATTATATTTTACATATTAATTATAATTTTCAAAATAATAATATGATAGATGTAGAAGATTCTGATAATGAATATTTACTTAAATTTAATAAAATATTTGAAACATTTTATTATACACAACGTACATTATTAAATGCTTTGTTATTAAATTATAGTACTACAAATAACCAAGAACAAATTTTGAATACAGATATAGGTTTATTTCGTTTTGTTCCAATTGATTATGAAAATAATAATCCTCAACAAAATTTAATTTTGTATGCATTATCAATATTATATGAAAAAGGTTATAGAAGATATGGTGAATATTGTTATAAACCAATATTTGATATTAATCAAAAATATACTTATTCTTGGGAAAAAGTTATAGATATAGATACATTTGTATTGAAAATATGTGATAAAGATTTAAATTATGAACAATGGAAAAATTTAACTAATACAAGAGATACAGGTAAATCAGTTCAAGATTATTTAAAAAAATGTGAAGAAAAACAATTTCCAGAATTAAAAAAAAATAGAAATATGTTTAGTTTTAAAAATGGTCTTTATTTAAGTATTGATGATAAAGAATTTAAAAAAAATAATATTATAATTGATAAATTTATACATCATGGTGAAAAATGTAATATAAAAGATAATAATGTTTCTTGTAAATATTTTGATTTAGATTTTCCAACAGATAATTATGATAATTGGGAAAAAATACCAACTCCAGTATTAATATCAATACTTAAATATCAATATCACGATCATGAAGAATATGATAATATATGTAAAACTATATTTATTTTAATTGGAAGATGTTTATATGAATTAAATTATTTAGATGGTTGGCAAGTTATTTTATTTTTTATGGGTATGGCAGGAACAGGTAAATCCACAATTATAACTAAAATTATTAAAGAATTTTATGAAAAAGATGATGTAGGACAATTAAGTAATGATGGTGAAAAAACATTTGGTTTATCTGCTTTTTACAATAAACTTTTATTTATTGCTCCAGAAGTTAAGCAAGATTTTAATTTACCACAAGCATCATTTCAAAGTATGATTAGTGGAGAAGATGTAAGTGTTGCGGTTAAATTTAAAACTGCTGAAAATGTTGAATGGAATGTTCCTGGTGTTTTGGGAGGTAATGAACCACCAGGATATGTAGATAATGCTGGTAGTATGAGTAGAAGACTTGTTGTTGCAAAATTTTCAAAAAAAGTAAAAAAAGATCAATTAGATACACAATTAGGAAAAAAACTTCAACAAGAAATTCCATATATTTTATTAAAAACAAATAGAGCTTATCATGAAGCAATAAGATCATATGGGTCAAAAGATATATGGCCACATTTACCAAAATATTTTAGACAACAACAACAAAGTATGGCAGAAGATACTAATAGTTTAACAAGTTTCTTAGGTTCAGGTAAAGTTGTATTTAATTCAAGTTATTATTGTCTTGAAAAAACATTTAAACAAGAATTACAACAATATTGTCAGGAAAATAACCTTAAAAATAAATCTTGGAATTCTACTTTTTATGATGGTCCTCTTCATGATGCAGCACTTAGATACGGAACACATATAGAAATTGTTAGACAACAAAGAAAAAAATATCCTCGTCCAAATGGTGACAAAAAACACGGAACTTTTATTATTGGTTTGGATATTATGTTAGATCAAGATAGTGATTCTGATAATGAAGAAATAAATAATTTATAAAAAATTGATTTAAATTATATTTAAAGAAATAATTTACTTTTTTAAAATAAAATATGAATTTAGATCAATTATTATTAGAAGAAGAATTAATAAATATAGAACAAAATGAAAATGAAAATAAAACAGATATTAATTGTGTAGAAATTTATCCTACACCTAAAGATTATACTTTATCTACAATGACTGCTTATTGTAAATTAGGTATTAAAATTAATAAAGAAAATGTTGCTAAATATTTTAAAATAGAAGATGACCCAACGCCTTTACAAAAATGGAAATTATTTTTTTATAGACTGATGAAAAAAATAAGTTTATCAAAAAAAGATAAGAAAGGTGATATAAAAAATAAATATGGTAAAATTTATTTAGGAATTAAAGGATGTGGTATGGAACGTGGTATGGTAAGTAAGAAAGTTAAAATTAGAAAAAATAATAGAAAACATGGAGATTTTCAAAATCAAGTAACTATTAGAATTAGTCCTTATAGAAATGAACAAATTATTTGTACTAAAATTTGTTGTAATGGAACTTTACATATGACAGGTATAAAAAGTATGGAACATTGTAAATTGGCAGCATATTATATTATTAAAAGATTGAAAAATACTGTAGATAGTAATGATAAACCTTGTATTTTTGAAAATAATAATATAAAACTTTCTATAAATAATATTTCCACAGCACTTATTAATACTAATTTTAATGCATATTTTCCAATTAATTTAGTTGTTTTAAACAATATTTTGAATGAGAAAAATATATTTTGTAGTTATGAAAATAGTAAATATCCAGGAATTAATATTAAATACAATTCAAGTGTTTCTTGTAATGAAACCGATCATCCTATGAATTCAAAGGGTAAATTTAAATGTGATTGTAAGACACTTACTATTGTTCCATTTCAAAGTGGAAATGTTATAATTACAGCAGCATCTAATATAAAACAAATTGAAGATGCTTATAAATTTATTAATAATATTTTTAAAGAAAATTTTAATAAAATTGTATTAAGAGGGTTAAATATAAAACAATTAATTGAAAATAAAAATGTAATTCCTTGTAAAATACTTTACAATAAGTATGGTAAAGAAGTTATTGTTCTTAATGAGGATGATTTTAATAAAATTTAAAATTATTTATTATTTTTAAGTCGAAATTATTTTTATTTTCCAATTTGTAGAACCATTTGCATTATATTTTGCTATTTCATTATTTATTTCTGTGTAATTATTGTAATATTTTTTATAGTAATTATAAAATATTATAATTATTAATATTATTAATATTATTAAAAATAGTATTAAATTAATATTTTCCATATTATTTTATTATTAGATTTTTTTATTAATATGATTCAATTAATCTATCAATTAATTCTTGTCTTTTTCCTGATGTTTTTAATTTTTTATCTCTTAATTCTTGTTTTATTTCTTTTACATTCATATTTATAACCTTTGTTTTATAATCTTCTTCTGTATTTTCTTCTACATTTTTATCTTCATTAGTTTCATCTTTTTTTACTAATTCATATACATTTTCATCTTCATTATTTGGTTTTACTATTGTTTTTTCACGTTCTGTTTCAGAATTATAATCAGATACAGAATCACAATCAGAATCAGAATCTGAATCGTATTTAATTTCTTCTACTTGTGAACTCTCATATTCACTTTCTATATCAGAATCTGTTTTATTTTCTTTTTCAATTAAATTTTGTTGTGTATTTAATTCTACTAATGAATTATTAGTAACATTATCTTGAGAAGTATATACACTTTGACCTGATATTATAGCTATACTTCTTTTTATTTTTTCTACTTCAAGTGAATTTTTTTCTATTTCTCCAAATTTTCTTTTTATTGTATCTATTTCTCTATATACTAAATAACCTGCTACTAAAGTTATAGTTGCTAATATAATTAATCCTTGATTCATTTAATTTTATTTTTTATTTTTTATTACATAAATAAACTTACCAATACTTTATATCATTTAAATAAGACATCATATATTTAGCATCTTTAATTAAATTTTTGTCAAATCCTTTTATTTCTAATAAATCTAATGCAATAAATTTATTATTTATTCCTTTAGTAATTTTATACGGAAAAATAATTTTATTATCATTATATTTAATATTTATTTTATAATTAACAAATTTTTTTTCTATTTTTTCTAAGTTGGTTAAATAATGAAAATGTGTTGTTATAATTCCAATACTATTTTCATAATTACCAATTTTTTTACAAAAGGCCCATGCTGCTGCTAAACCTTCTTTATTATTTGTTCCTGTAAAAATTTCGTCCATTACAACTAAACTAAATTCTTTTTGACTAAAATTATTTAATTTATCAATATGTTTTAAACATCTATGTGCTTCTGCTTCAAATAAACTTTCAAATCCTTTACAATCTGGAATATTTATATATGTATCTATATAGGAAAACGGTGTTAATTTAAATGTTTTTGCTGCTGCTAATCCTATAGTTTGTGATAATAATGTACTTATAATTAATGATTTTATAAATGTACTTTTACCTCCTGCATTTGGTCCAGTAATAATCAAATTTTGTGATTCTATTGATATATTATTTTCAACTATTTTTTTATGTTCTAAACAAGGATGCCATAATCCATGAGCATCTATAATTGGTTTATTAGATACATAATAATCTACAAAACAAAATTTAGCTTTTTTCCTAAGAAATTGTTCTTTATATAATTTTGCAATACCTATATAAACATCTAATTTTCCAATATATTCTAATAACGATACTATACTTGATTTATTATTACTAAATCTATAAAATGATGTTAATATTTTACCTTTATTTGAAAATATATTTGGATATGTATTAAATGTATTATCTTCAAATATTTTTAAAAATTCATCTAAATAATTATTATTTATAGTTTTTTCTAAAATACTATTATTACTTATTATTACACTTAAATTTTTACATGCCTTTACAAAATTACTAACATCATTTAATCTTTCATGTAAAATTTTAATCACATTGTATCTATTTGTAGCGTTTTCTATACTATTTTTTACACCTAAAAAGTATGTAAATCCCCACCATAATTTAGTAATTATATTTGGTAAATTACTTCTTGTTCCTAATAAAATTCCTATATTTAAATTACTATATGCAATTTTCATATAAGTTTTAAAATTAACTGATATACCTACTATTAAATTTATTATTATATATGGTATTATAAGTGCTATTATAGGACTAAATATTGCTAATATAGGAGATACAATAACACTAAAGTCGTTATATATACTTAATGATGTTTCATAATTATTTAATTTATTTAAACCTAATTTATCTGAAAAATAAACTGTTTTAATATGTTCTAGAGTTTCTTGATCTAGATTTTTCCAAAACCAAATTAAACTACTTTCAGTTTTTTTTATAATAATTAATTGTTCAATTAAATCATCTAATAAAATTTCACATCTTAATATATTTTTTACTATTGATTGTCTTGTTTTTAATTGTTTTAAATCTTTAATTGGGCGGTATAATAATTTTTGTAAATAAATTTTACCAATAGTTGTTTCTGTTCTATTAATTTTATTTAATACACTATTCATAAAATTATTATTATCACCAGTAAAGATATCTAAATCTTTTAATAAATTTGTTGTAATAATATTTGGGTTTTCTTCATTATTATCATTTCCATCAAATAGTTTATAAATCAAACGATGTAATTCTTCATCTGTTAAATTTTGTATTATAGTTTTCTCTTCATAATTTTCGTGCAAGGGAAAATTTGGCATATAAAGTTTAGAGATTTCTAAATAATCATTTCCCATTATTATAAATAATTTATATTATTATAGTTTTTTAAACATACTATTTATTTTTTTTCTATTTCTGTTAATTTTGTAATTATTTGTTCTTCTTTTTCTACTATAGATTGTTGTGTTTTTAATAATTCAACTTCTTTTTCTAATAATTCTTTTTCTTTATCTATATTTTCTATATCATAATATTTATTATACGCCCACAAATATAAACTATATCCTTTTTCTATCATAGCTTCTAAAGTTAAAATAGCGGCTACACTTTCCATATTATAAATTAAATATGGAAAATTTTTTTATTTATATATAATAAAAAGATGTCTCTTATTAATTTTAAATCAAATTTTAATGAAGATTATTTAAAAATGGCTGACGAACTTTTAAGAGTTATAACTGTTGCTGTTGTTGTACATATTCTTAAATTCTATAACAACGGAGAAACTGGTATACTTTTTAATGATAGTTGGTTAGAAGCAACTTGTTTTTCATTATTAGGTTTTATAGCATACCATCTTGTTACTAAAAAATTGATACAAATTACATAATATAAACATTAAATCTATATTAATATTACATAATGAATATTTCTAAAAATGGGTTTCTATTTTGTATGGAACAAGATTCCACAGAAACAAATAAACAGTTTTTTAATAGAACATGGATTCTTATAAATCAAAATCCAATTGATAAAGAAAGTTTTGAAAAAGCAAATACAAATAGCTATATTTGGTCAAATATCACTAATAAAAGATGTAAATATATTGAAACTGTTCAATCTAGGATTAATAAATTGTCCGTCGATATCACATCTTAATAAACAAACTGGTGGGTCTCTTTTACCCTTTATTCTACAAGTATTTTTAGTTTTACTTTCATTTTTAGTCGAAATTTTTTTATTTTTCTCACAACCTGATCTATGTGGTTCTATTCTTTCAAAAAATATTGGGAAGGACTGAAATTTTCTATTTGTATACATACTAAACTTTTTATGCATACTATAAACCCAACATATCATAGATTCTTGACTTTTTAAACTTGCTTCTATAGGAAATCTTTCTAATACATTTTTAAAAACTTGTAAACAATTATCAAAACGACAAGGAACAATATTAAATAATATATTAAAAAATATAGGATACCATTTTTTTCTTTCTTCTGTTGGTTCATAATTAAATGCTATAGAATGTATAAAATCCCACCCTGGCATATCTATCCATGATGATTCTTTAATAAAATTAGTATATTTATTTATTACTTCTTTTAAAGAAGGATTTTTTCCAACTAATAATGGATTTCCTTTATCATCTTTTTGATTTTTTAATTTATTATTAACTTTATTATGAATTAAATATAACCATTTTATTACACTTTCTCTTTTATCCCAAAATTTTTTAAATAAAGTATCTTCATCTTTTAAAAATCCTTTAAAACTCATTCTACAATATTTACACGGTAATATATATCCTATACTTTCAAAAAATAAATTCCATTCATTTTTTTGTTTTTTTGTTGGATTTTTGGGATAATTAAATGTTAAAACATGCAATAATTCCCAACATGGAGGACCCCAGAACTTTGTATTCATTTACTATTAGTTTAGATTATTTTTTTTACTTTAATTCAAATTTAGGAACATTTTTTTCAAGATTTCTAACTTGTAATAAATCTATTGAATCATTACTTGTATAGGTAGGACATGGAGTGCATTTTTCTTGTGGTAAACATATGGGAGTTCTTTTTTGAGGAATACTCCATTCTGTAGGTGGAATAAAACTATAACCATATGTATCATGAACTTTGTCTTCTGTTGTTTCTTTCCATACACAACTTGCTGGTCCATTTTTACATTTAACTACATATACTTTAGGTAAATTTTCATCAGCTTTAGTTTCTTTTACTTTTGTTATTTCACCTGTTTTTTTTACAACTGCTACACAATTTCCAGTTTTAGGATCTACAATTTGTCCTAAATCTTCACAATTAATTTGTTTTTTTTCTGCTTCTTCTTTTTTATCTTCAATATATTGTTTTCCTGTTTTTTCACTTTCTTTTTCTACACTTGGAACTATAGGTATAATATCTGAATCTCCTTTTTTATTTATTTCATTATCTATTTGTTGTTTTCTTTCTTCTAATTTTTGTTCCATTTCTGGAATTACTTGTGCTATTTCATCATTTTTTAATTCTGCTTCTTGATATTCTTCATCTTCTATTGCTTGTTTTTCATCTTTTACTAAATTTTTTTCATCTGTTATTTCGGCTTGTCTTTCTATTTCTTTATCTTCCTCTAAACCTTCTACTATATTTTTTCCAATATTAAAACCTATTCCATTTAGTACATTTTGATAAACATTTGGAGCAAATAAATCAAGAATACAAAATGTAGTTGATGAAATAGCGGCAATATAAATTATTTCATTTATATTTAAATTAACTTTAGGATATAAATGTGCTACTATAGCAACTGCCAAACCTTGTAATATATAACGCAATAAATACTTCATTTATTATTAGTATATATATTTTTTTTATAAAAATTTATTAATATATTATATAATGGAACCTAATTTTTATGATAATCAAAAATTTATAACAGAATTAACTGATAAAGATTTAAAAAATAATACTATAAATAATAAAAGATTTAAAAATAAAGAAGCACTTATAATGTTTTATGCTCCTTGGTGCCCTCATTGTGTAGATTCAAAAGAATTATTTATTAAAACTTCTAAAATTATGCAAGATATAGTACCTTTAGGTGCTGTTAATTGTACTAATCCTAATACTATAAAATTACAAAAAATATTTGAAATTCAAGGATTTCCTACTATTTTAGAATTTTATAATGGAAAAAAAATGGGAATTTATAATGGAGGAAGAGACCCTATATCAATTACAAGTTATTATTGTTCACAAAAAAACTTATTTTGTAATGATGATATTAAAAATATTTAAGAATTTTCCCGTTCTATAAAAACTGTATCTATTTTTTCTCTTGTTTCTTTACAACCTGGTTGAGGAAAATTAATTATTAATCCATATTTTAAATTTAATGAATTCAAATAAGTCATTACTTGAATTGTTTCTTTTTCAGATGGTTTTTGAGACATTGCTTTTAATTCTACTATTATATTATTTATAACTATATCTGCTCTTCCATTTCCAATATTATATCCTTTGTAACTAATTAAAATTATTTTTTCACTTTCATAATTAACATTATTTAATCTTAATTCTACTTCTAATGCTTTATGATATATACTTTCACTATATCCTGAACCTAAATTATTATATATATTTGTAGAATATTCTATTAATTGTTTAATTATATTTCCACATTCATAATCTTCATAATTAATATGTGGTGATCTTTGTTCTTCTAATATTTTATTCATTTACTATTAATTTTTTATTATGTCTTTAAATTTTTTATTATATATTTTTTGTTATTAATAATATAAATACGAATAAAGATAATAAAAACGTTAATATAAATAGTAATGATAAAGATATAATATATGGTTGTAATTTTTCCATAACATAATGTATTACAGGATCTAGTAATTTTATTTCTATTTTTTTTTGTAAATCTTTTTTTTCTAATTCAATTAATAATTTATCCCAAATTTGACCGGATATGCTATTTATCATCTAAAATAATAATATATTTTTTATATTTTAATTAAACTATTTACTTTTTTTTATTATTATATTATAAATAGATTATGAGTGATTTAAAAATTCCAAAAGAAAAATTATTAAATATAAATAATATGTCTGTAAATGCTTTTTGTTCTAATTATATTTTTTCAAAATATAAAAATATTAAGAGAATTCAAAAAGTTATTTATGATCTTATTTTGAAAATTTCTAATGATTATGATATATCTTTTATGGATTTAGAAGATTTAAAAAAATTTATTAATAAAAATGATAAAGAAAGTTCATGTAGATTATTAAAAAAAGTTGTTGAAAATGTTCTTAATATAGAAGAATTAAATGAAGAAAAAAAAAATTTAAGTGATGAATTAAATAGAAAAAATATAGAATATAGTACTCTTACATTAGAATTAGATAATTTCCGTATAGAACATAAAGATTTTCAAAAAAAATTATCTAGAGCAGAAGAAAAAATAGAAACTGAAAAGGAAAATGTTAAAACTAAAATTGAACAAATTGACGAACTTACTGTAGAAAAAAGTTTACTTGAAAAGGAAATAAATAATTTAAAAGAACAAATAAATAAAAATGATAAAAAAAATAAAAAAGAAATTTCACAATTAAATAAACTTATAAAAGAAAGAGATAGTCAAATTGAAGAAACTACAAATAATATAGAAAATTTAAAAAACACATTAAAAGATACAGAAAATGAATTAGAAAAACTTAATAATAATTATAAAGAAGTTAAAAAGGAATCAGATGACTGTAAAAATAATTTAAAAATAATGGAAATGGAAAAAGATAAATTAAAAGAAGAAAAAGAAAAATTAAAAGAAGAAAATAATAATAATAAAGAAGATATAGCCAATTTAAAACAACAACTTGATACTGAAAAATCAAATAATGAAAAATTAAAAAAAGATATTACTGATTATGATAAAAATGTAAATGATGAACGTAAAAAATTAATGAGTTGTATAGATAAAACACAGAAAAATACTGAAAAAATAGAAGGTCTTATGGAAAAAATGGAAAATAAAGATGTAGATAAAGAACGATTACAAAAAGATATAGAAAAATTAGAAAGTGAAAAGGAAAAATTAACAAACCAGATGGATAAGGCAGCACGTAAATTTATTGAAAAACAAGACAAGACACGTAAGTTAGAAGAAAAATATAGTGAATCTAAAAAAAATATTCAAGGATTAAAAAGTGAAATATCTATTTTACAAGAAGCATCTCGCAAATTAGTTGAAATAAAAAATGAAAATGAAACTAAAATTAAAGAATTATATAATGAAATTGAAAAATTAAAAAAAGGTATTAATGAATTAGATAAAATTTCAGTTACTTTAGACGAAAAATTAAAGAAAGATACTGAAAAAGTTAAAGAATTAATTATAACATCAAATCAACTTCAACTTGAAAGAAATAGATATATTAATAAAAATAAAGAATTACAATATAAAATTGATTCATTAAATGAAAAATATACTAAAGAATTAAATGAACTTCAAATTAAATATGATGAAATAAATAAAGAAAAATTAAAATTAGATACAGAATTATCAGAATGCATAAGTAAAACTACAAATTTAGAAAAAAAATTACTTGATAAACAAGAATTTTCAAAAATAGAGAAAAATACATATGATATGTTAAATAGAGAACTTCTAGAAAAAGAAAGTAAAATTAAGTCATTACTTGAAAAAATATTAAGAATACAAAAAGAACACCAAGAAAAAGAAGACAAGTTAAAAGCATTATATAATGGTCAAATACTTACACAAAAAACAGAATGCGATATGGAAAAAGATAAATTAAATGAAAGAATAAAAACATTAAATGATAATCTTATTAATTATGAAAAATTAGAAGAAGATGTAAAAAATTATAAACAAACTATTGAAAAGTATAAAAGTGAATTAAAAGAAGCAACTATATTAAAAGAAAATTTAAGTAAAGCAATTAAAAAATTACAAAAAATGAATGAAAATTGGAAATCAAAAACAGATATAGTAACACTTACTGATTTAATTACAGGTAAACTTAAAGAATGTAATGATAGAATTGCACTTTTAGAACATAAAAATACTGAACTTACAACAAATTGTATTCTTGCAAAATCTAAAAAAAAAACAGATATAGGTACAAGTTCTGATGACTATAAAAAAAGAAAAGCAGACGAACTTTTAGAACAAGTAAAATTAAATTCAAAAGTAAAAAATGAAATAAGTAGAGCATTAAAAAAACGTCAATGGAATATAACTACATTATGGGGGTCTCTTGATACAAGTGTAAAAGATGATAGATTAAATATTGGAGAATTTAAAAAAATGAATAAAGTATTAGGTATTGATATTAATAGTAATAATTATAGTTCTGTTTTTAATGATTTAATAGAAAGTGATGGTAGAATTTCATTTCTAAAATTTAAAAACTGGTTAGAAAAATGAATTTAAAAAAAAATTATTTATATTATTAAAATGAATTTAAATATAAAAAATCATAATCGTAAAGGAAATAATATTCCTATACGAAATGGTAAACAATCTTTAAAAATAACAACACCACAAGTAATTACACCGTATGGTATAGAAAAATTTAATAATAAATTTAATTTAGGATTTTTTTTAAGTGGTAATACACAAGAGTTAGAACAATTTAAAAATGATATGATTCTTATAGATACAAAACTTAAGGAAATTGGAGAAACTTATTATACAATACCACCAAAAATATGGAAAACACCTATAAGCATTAAAAATGATAATTATTTATTAAGAACAAAAATTCCTTTTAGATTTAATAAAATAGAAACTATATTTTATAATAATTGTGGAGAACTAATTACTAGTAGTAATATTACACAAAATTCTAAAATTATTGTTGAATTTACAATACCTCATGTATGGACTCTAGATGATAGTTTTGGTTATTATTGTGTATGTAAAAAAATAACTTTACTTTAAATTGCGTTTTAAAGAAAAAATAATATTATAAAATATATTAATATTTAAATGAGTAAAGATTTTAAACTTTTTTCTTATAAGAAAGTTCCTTTTAATCAAATTTCTTTTGATAAACCAAGTCAAAATATTGATGGACAGTATTTTTCAAAAGGATTTTATAAAAATTCCAGAAGAATACAAATAGAAACTACATATTTATATACAAAAAATGGTATAATTCATCTAAATAATAAACAAAGTTATATTAATTTTGAGTTTGATAGTAGACCTGAATATAAAAATAAAACACAAGATTTTATGAAATGTATAAATAATTTTGATCAATTAGTTATAGATAATATATATTCAAATAGACATAAATGGGGGTTTACAGCTAATGATACTGACGCATTTTCTATTGATGCAATAAGAGACTCATATCATCCAACAATAAAACCAGATTTTAAAGGATATAGCCCTACAATGAAAATATGGATTAGAGATGTAGATAAATTACAAATTTATGATCATGAAAAACAACCAGTTCAAAATAAAACAATTCATAAACATTATTCTTGCAGAGCAATTATAGAATTTGAAGGAATACAATTCAGAAAAGATTCTGTATTGAGTGTATGGAAAGTTGTAGTATTAAAAATTATAAACAAACTACATCTTGTGATACAAGATAAAGGTTATATTTTTAATGATAATAGTGATTTTGAATATTCTAGTGAAGATGAAGATGAAGATGAAGATGAAGAAACCAAAAAAAAAGACAGAGAATATGCAATTAAATGTAATAAAGAAGAAATTGAAAAAGCAAAATTAAATAAAGAAGAAGAAGAAGAAGAAGAAATATATGATGATAAAGAAAATAAAAATGAAAGTGAAGATGAAAATGAAAGTGAAGATGAAAATAAAGATAGAGAAAAAAATGAAAGTGAAGATGAAAATGAAGAAAACGAAAAAGAAATATATGAAAATGAAGAAAAAGAAAACGAAAACGAAATATATGATAATAATGAAGATGAAAATAAAGAAAAAGAAATATATGATGATAACAAAGATGAAAGTGAAGATGAAAAAAAAAATATTATAGTAAATGAAGAAGATGAAGCTTGTCCTGTAGATTCTGGTGATGATGAAGAATCAATTGTAGAAAAAAATGATGATGAAATATAATAATTTATTTTTACTTATAATTAATTTATTTTTGTAATTAAATAAGTTAAATTTTTTTGTTTGTAATAAGTATAACAATTATGCTAAATAACGATATGATGAAATTATTATTTATTGTATTAGGCGCTTGTGCACTTATGTATTTATTAAATAATAGAAATTCTGAAAGTTTTTACAATTCAAATACTCTTGAAGGTTTAGAAGATGAAGTTGTAGAAGTTGAAGGTGTTGGAGAAGGAAATAATGGTGCCGCATTTGAAGCAGAAGTTTCAAAAGCACCAGCAGAAAAAGATCAACTTAATGCTAAAGATTTATTACCAAAAAATGAAAGTAGTAAATGGGCTAAATCTAATCCAGAAGGTAAAGGTTCATTAAGTTATAAAAATTTCTTAAACGCCGGACACCATGTAGGAATTAATACTCAAGGTCAATCTTTAAGAAATGCAAGTTACGATCTTCGCTCAGAACCAGCTAATCCAAGAAAAATAGTAAGTCCTTGGTTAAATAGCACTATTGATCCTGATACAAATAAAAAACCATTTGAAATTGGTGGTTGTGCAGGAGAAGCGCTTTAAATTTATTTTTCATAAAAATTTATTAATAATATAAAGATTTATATATTATTATATTAATATACATTACTAAAAATGTCAAATGATAATGTTGTTACTGAAAAATTTAAAGAAGATATTCGAGAATGGGTAGAATTAGATGATCAAATTAAACAAGTTGCAGACCATTTAAAAAAATTAAAAACTTTAAAAAAAACAAGACAAGAATCTACTATTAAATTTATGAAAAAAAATGAACTTGTAGGACAGAAAATATCAATAAGTAATGGTGGTAGTTTAAAAATATCTACTATACAATCTGTAGTTCCTGTTACACGACAATATATTGTAAATAAATTAAAAACTTTTTTTAATAGTAAAGAAAAGGCAGAAGAAATTGCAACTTATATTTATGATAATCGTGAAACAGTTGAAAAAACAAGTATGAGACGTTATAAATCTAAAAAAAATTAATAATTTATTTAAAGAAATTATTATTTATATCTTATATGCATAATAATTGGGAGATTTCAAATCATTTTTATTTAAGGAAATATTATACTCAAATTAAAAATATACTTCCAGATAACTACAAAACTAAATTTACATACGAAATATTTGTAAATTGGTTATATTCGTTACAATAATTAAATTAATAATATAATATTATTTATAGAATATGAAAGAAATACCATTTATAGGTCAAGATTTTGAATTAATTGAATTTCATAATAATGGAAATGTTTATAGTATAAAAAATAGTGATGATATTATTGATGAAGAGTATGAAAATGAACTTATAGAAATTAATAATGAAATTGAAGAATATGATTTAGAAGATAATTTAATTAATATATATTTAGAAATTGAAGAAGAATGTAATAATATTGGATTACCATATTTACAAAATTGTAGTTGCGTTAATTTTATACAATTTATAAAAAATTTATAAATATTTTGTATAAAAAAAATATTGCTTATTAATATATAATAATGGAATTTTTCGCAAACTTAATAGGAGGTGTCCAAACAGGTGGCGCAAGATCAAAATGCCCAAAATGTAAAAGAGGTTTAGTTCGTAGTAATGCTTGTGTATCAAAAGTAGAAAGACACAATCAAATTATGAATGCTTTACCTGCATCACAAGTACAATTTAAAAGAGCAAGCGATGCATTAAGAGAAAAAATTGACGCAGTTCTTGCTCAAGTAGCAGAAGTACACCGCGAGGTATATTCTTTATCAAAAAACTCTATAGCCCCATTAAAAGGTAAAAATAGTGATGCAAGTCTTCGTTCAGATACTTTAGAACAAGCAAAAAAAGCATTAAAAAATGAAAAAGCACGTCTTTCTAAAGTTAAAAAAGCAAATAAAGCTTCTGATGCCAAAGCAGCAGCGGCAGCACAAAAAGCAGAAAATGAAGTATTAAAAACACAACTTAGAAAAGATCGTTTAGCAAGAAAGTTAGCAGCTATGCGACAATAAGTTAATTTTTTAAAATAATTTTTATAATATAGGATATTTTATTTCTTTAATATTATAAAAAAAAAATATTGTTTAATAGTATATAAACAAATGGATCTCTTCAGTAACGTAATGGATGGTGGAGCACGTAAGAAAAAACGTTCCGTAAGTCCTTGGCTTCGTCATGTGCGTAAATACATGAAAAAACATAATGTAGATTTCTCAACTGCACTTGCAAAAGCAAAACGCAGTTATAGAAAAAAAGGTTCTAAATCTAAATCTCGTAAAAGTCGCAAATCACGCAAAAGCCGCAAATCTCGCAAAAGCCGCAAATCTCGCAAGAGCCGCAAATCACGCAAATCAAAGAGTCGCAAATCATTCAGATGCAAACGTGGTGTTCGCACTTGCAAATGCGTTAAATCTTCAACTGCAAGAAAACAATTAAAAAGATTACGCAGTAAAAAATCAAAAAGCAATACAAATCAAAATAAAAAATATGCAAATGCTAATGAAGCTCTTCAACTCAGAATTACCAACGCATTAGAAGATTTCAATGGAGAATTAAAATTTTATAACAAACATTTTGGAGAATTAAAATTTAATCATACTGTAGAAACCTATAAAACTAATGGTCAATTTGGACCTATGACACTTAAACTTGCCAAAAATGCTCTTAACAAAGTAAAGAAAGCAACTGATAAAAAATTAAATCAAAAACCCAAAAAAGAACAAAGTGCTCCTGCAGTAGCTAGCGTTATGCAACGTTATGCATCACCAACAGTAGATGTTAATGATTTACTTGATTCACTTTAAGCATAAATATTTTAATTAAATCTTTTACTTTTAGTATATAAAAATAAAAGAAATTTATATTTAATTTTACCTACATTCTCTTTGAATATCATTATTCCCTAAATTTGTTCCTAATAAAACTCTATTTTGTAAAAATAATCTTGGTGTTGTAGAATATGCGTTTATAATATTTTTAGAAATTAATTTTGAAATCATATTATCCCCAGGTAATTTATTAATCATTGGTAGAGAATATTTCAATATTTTTTTTGCTCCTTCTCTATTAACAGCATAACAATGTCTACATAAAGCGTGTTTTGATTTTACAACATGTTTTTTAACAAATTTTTGTGTATTACAATCGTCCCAACATCTTCCAAAATTTATTAACTCCCAATCTTTAGGTATTTCTTTCATTATTTTTTTCAAATATATATATATTTCAGTTTTATTTTTTATAGGTTTTATATCATCTTCAAAAATAAGTGCAGTATTATTTTTTGTGTTTAAAAATTTTTTTAATGTATACATATGACTTAAATGACAAGCAATTCTACCATTATTTAATTTACAATTATTACTTATTAATTTTTCATTTACTAATTTTTTTTTATTTATTTTTTCTTTTAATATAGCATCAATATATTCT
>MDTC01190223.1_pt1 | contig 20003 bp, 24 predicted proteins | sample 811181 | NCBI WGS metagenome assembly MDTC01 (sample SAMN05326644, study PRJNA326480) | marine metagenome | isolation source: seawater | place: Pacific Ocean: North | collected 2011 | reverse complement strand
TGGCCGACGCGGCCAACCCGATGGGCCGGATGGGCGATCCGTACGAGGACATCGCGCCGGTCGCGGTGTTTCTCGCCGGCGAGGGATCCCGCTACGTCACCGGCAACACCGTGTTCGTCGACGGCGGCAGCCACATCAACGGGGTGGCCTGGGCGCCTGACCTCGGTTGACGCGGTCAGGCGCCTATCTCGGGCCCAGGTCGTGGAGGACGGCGTCGGCTAGCAGGGCGGGAAGGTAGTGGCCGGCGGACTCCACCATCCTCAACGTGCCGTGCGGCAGCGAGTTGGATAGGCGGCGAGCATGTTTCGCGGGCACGAGGGCGTCCTGGTCGCCCTGCCAGACCGTGGTGGGCTGGCGGACCGACCCCAGTTCGAATCCCCAGTCGCGGCCGATTCGGCGGTAGTCGTCGGCAGTCCCTCGCACTCCGTTGACGGTGGCTTCCCGCACCGCGTCGACCACCCATCCGAGCGGCTTCCCGTTCAACGCTGCCCGGTCTCTGAATCCTGCCGTGCGAAGCACCTCCCAGGCGAGGTAGCGATCAGGTGCCGCACGACTCACCCGAACCAGCGCCGCGACGACATGCGGTGACACCTGAGCGGCGGGGATCAGCACCCGGTCCGCCCACAGCCCCAACTCGAACGCCTGGCCGATGTGCTCCAGAGGGGCCATGCCGGCCAATGTGGCGACAGCGCGCACACGCTCGGGCATCATCGCGGCGCACGCCAGGGCGTACGGTCCGCCGGCGGACCAACCCGAGACGGCGAATCGGCCCAGGCCGAGTGAGTCAGCCACCGTTTCGACCAGCTCTGCCCATCGGCCGATGTCCGGCAGGTGACGGTAGTCGCTGCGCCCTATGCCTGGCCGATCGATGGCGATCACCTCGGCGCCGTGCTGCCTCCCCGCCGCATCGAAGAACGTGGCGTCCAGCGCGGAGCTCAGCCCGCCGTGGCACCAGACCACCGGCCACCCACCCAGTTTGCCGAAGCGGCGAACACCTACGTGGTGCCCGTCGACCGGCACAGTCGAAGCCGGGGCCACTGCGACGGCCGCCTCAGGCGCAGGTGCGGTCCGACTTACTGCCGACGCTGCGGGGGGTCAGCAGTTCGGCGAGCCCGTACTGGCTCACCAGGTCGATGCCGTCGGCGTCGGAGTCGGGTGCGGAGCGGGCCTCGGCCCGGCGATCGGTGCCCAGGTACAGCTCGGTGGCGGCCTTCGCCTGGAACATCCCGATCACGGCTTCGTTGTGGCGGTCGGTGCCGAACTGGGTCAACGCGGTGGTGAGCTTGGTATCGACGTAGTCCAGGGTGTGTTCGATCTGCTGCAGGGCCCGCGTCTCTTCCCGTTCGTTGTCCTGCTGCGCCTGCGTCCTGCGGCGCTCATCGAGACAACGCATGCCGATGGCGCCGATCACCCCCGACAGCATCGGAATGAACAGGACCGTGGCGGCGACGCCGAGCGAGCCGTCGGAGGTCAACCCGGCGACCACGCTCGAGAGCAGGAGCACACCCAGCAATCCCAACAGGAGCGTGGTGGCGGACGCCGCGGCTACGCGGTCGCCGGCGCTACGCACGACCGGGGCGAGTTTCGACGAGACGGCGGCGGCCTGACGTGCGGCGGTCCGGCCCCACTGACGCTTCGGGCGCGGGGGCGTCGGTTTTCGGGCCGGTGACGGAGGCGTCACCTCGGGCGCGGGCGCCGCTGAAGCGCGCGCATCGTCATCGACCTGTGGCGTATCAGCGGGTTCGCCCATGTGGCCATTGTTACTTGTGGGACTCGTGTTTCTGGGGAAGTGCCGCGGCCCCGTCGGCAACTTCTTGTGCGCGGAGTCGGGCGTCGCGCTCGCCGGTGCTCTCGGGGCGCGCGAATTCGGGCATGGCGCCGCCCACGCCGCACCCTCGCATTAGAACGGGCTGCTGTTGGACTGCCACTTGGCTTCTTGGGGACGTGGACCGAATCGGCGCTCGTAGTCCTCGTGCATCCTGGCCTGTTGCTTGCGTTTGATCACATCGACCAGGTTGGGATCCAGCCCGTGCGCAGCGAGGCGATGCCGGCGCCAGGGCTTGTTAAGCGCCAGCGTCATCAACAGCGCCCACACGTAGATCGGCACTGTCATCTCCAGGTGCATGTAGAGGTTCACCGGAATCAGCCAGAACGGCGCGAGCACGAACAGCGGGGGGATCGCGTAGCGAATCATGTGCCGGCGCACGGCACCCTGGCCGGCGAGATCCTCGGCGACCCACCGTTGCATCGATTTCGGCAGGCGCCTGCCATAGATGTAGGTGAGGCGCTGCCACACGCTGGGGGTGCTGGCGGTCATGTCGGCTCCTTCAGTGGGCGGGGCAGGACTGCAATGCGCCGGCGGCGAGCGCGGCAGCGTTGATACGGGTCAAGGCGTCGCGGAGATGCTCCAGCTCGGTCAACTCGACGCCGAGCTGGGCGACGACAGCCGGCGGGATGTCGAGGGCGCGCGCACGCAGCGCGCTGCCCGCGTCGGTGAGGCTGACGTCGGTGGCGCGCTCGTCGGCTGCGTTGCGGCGGCGGGTGATCAACCCGAGCGTCTCGAGGCGCTTGAGCATGGGCGACAGGGTGGCTGAATCGATCTGCAGCGTGGAGGCGATCTGCTTGACCGACAGCGGCGCGTCGCCCCGATCGGAGCGCTGGTGGTCCCACATCGCCAACATCACCAGATACTGCGGGTGGGTCAGGCCGAGCGGCTCGAGAAGCGGTCGGTAGACGGCGAGCACCGCGCGGTTGGTGACGGCCAACGCGAAACACACCTGCTGTTCCAGGGACAGCGGGTCGACGCGCGCGGTCGTGGCCATGACTCGATAGTGCCCTAACAGTTTGTGTGCCAGCAACAACTGTGAGTACCAACACCCGCCGTGGAGTCACAGGACCTCGTCGACCCAGCTGCGCAGAGCTGCGACCGGTGCCGCACCAGACTTGCGCGTCAGGACACGACCGCCGTCCATCAGCAGCAGCGTCGGAACGGCCTGTACCTGGAAGCGTTGCGACAGCGCGGGCGCGGTGTCCACGTCGACCTTGACCAACTTCAGCGAGCCCGCCCGCTCACCGGCCAGCTGCTCCAACGCGGGACTCACCATCCGGCACGGCCCGCACCACGTCGCCCAGAAGTCCACCAGCGCCGGCACCGACGCGCCCTCGACCACCTCGGCGAAGTCACGGTCACCGGCCGACACGATCCACGGCAACCACTGCCGGCATTTCGCGCAGCGGGGCTTGCCGCGGCCGCCCGCGGGCACCCGGTTGCGTTGGCCGCAGTGTGGGCACGCGACCGTGTTGGGCGTCATGGCGTGATCCTGTCCGCCGGGGTGACGGTGTTGTCGGCTGACGTCGTCGCCGCGCGCGAGCCGCCGAACTCGGCGTCAGCCTTGATGGTGGCCACGGTGGCCCGCATGATGTGCGCGACGAACGGCCGGATCAGCCACCAGTAGCGCCGGAACCGGCGCCGCGATTCGGGATCGGTGGTGACGGTGCGGCACTGATAGCTCAGCAGCGTGTGCTGCTCGCCGTAAGGGGACACCGAGAAGTTGGCGGCGATCTTGCCCCACCCGGGCTCGTCGAACTCCGCGAACTCGTCGGGACCGACCTGCAGCCAATCGATCACCGGTCGCCAGAAACGACCGACGGCCCCGAACACGATCTCGGCACCGGGTTGTTCCCCGACCAGAAGCCACCCGGGCATCGCCGCCATGTCATCAAGCTGCAACCGCGCCGGCGGGGCGGCGGAGTTGCCGCCCAGTCGTTCGGGCAGGCCGCGCACCCACATGGCGGCCGTCAGCAGCGGCGTGCGGACCGTGAGGAAGTCGAGGTCGCGCGCCGCGCGGTAAGTGGCGGCCGGCTGGGCGGCAACCATGGTGTGCACCGCGATGAGGGCGTCGGCGCGCGGCATCACCGATTCGATGAGCATCCGCTCGGTCATGGCGCCATCGTCTCTCGGCTGCACGCCTGTTCGCCAGGGCGGAAAGTCCTCGGCTGGGCGGGCGCAAGACCTTCACCGCCGCCCTCCCGAGTTTTGTCGCCCCGGTCTCCGGGAAGCCGCGGGGACGTGACTGAAATCCGCGTCGGCCCGATGCTGCGGCATGTCGGCCAGACCGACGCCACCGTCTGGGTGGAGACCGACCGCGCCTGCGAGGTGCAGATTCTCGGTTGCGCTGCCGAGACTTTCGAGGTCGAAGGCCACCATTTCGCGCTCGTCTGCATTGACGGCCTCGAACCTGACCGGCAGTACCCGTACGACGTGCGCCTCGATGGCGAGCGGGCGTGGCCACCTCCCGACTACCCGTTCCCTCAGCCGCAGATCAAGCTCATCCCGCCCGGCAGGTCGGTGCGTCTGGCATTCGGGTCCTGCCGGACCTCGGCGCCCCAACGGGCGCCCTACACCTGGCGCGGCCTCTGGCACCCCAAAGGGAAAGGAGTCGATGCGCTGCGCGCGTTCGGGGCCCGGATGCTCAACCAGCCCTCGTCACTGTGGCCCGAGGCGCTGTTGATGCTGGGCGATCAGCTCTACGCCGACGACGTGCCCGACGACATCAAAGAACAGGTCGCCGATCGTGAGGTCCACGCGGGCGGACCTGTCGAGGTCCTCGAAGACTTCGAGGAATACTGCATCGGCTACCGCGACGCGTGGACCGAGCCGATGGTCCGCTGGATCCTGTCCACGCTGCCGACCTCGACGATCTTCGACGACCACGAGATCAACGACCGGTGGAACATCTCGGCACAGTGGTTGGCCGAGATGCGTCAGACCTCGTGGTACGAGACCCGCATCACCGGGGGGCTGATGGCGTACTGGATCTTTCAGCACCTGGGCAACCTCACGCCGGCAGAACTCGCCGCCAACGAGACGTTCCAGGAGATCCGGCGAACCCGCGATGGCAGCGCGGCGCTGCGCCAGATGGCCAAGGATGCCGAAAGCGACGAAGGCCGCTCACGGTTCAGCTATTGCCGCGACTTCGGCGACACGCGCCTGGTGGTGGTGGATTCACGCACCGGCCGGCAACTGCAGCCAGGACAACGCCAGATGGTCACCGACGACGAATGGGACTGGGTGACATCGCGGGTCGACGGCGACTACCGGCACTTGATCCTCGCCTCGTCGTTGCCCGTATTGATGCCCTACGGCATCCACGACATCGAGGGCTGGTCCGAAGCGGTCGCCGACGGAGCATGGGGGCAGCGGATGCGCGGCCTCGGCGAGCAGGTCCGGATGAAGGGTCACCTCGACCACTGGGCGGTGTTCCAGCGCAGCTTCCGCGACATGGAAACCCTGGTGATCGACAGCGCCCAGGGACGACGGGGTACGCCACCGCAGTCGATCGTGCTCCTGGGCGGCGACGTTCACCACTGTTGGGTCACCGACGTCCAGTTACCCGACGAGGACACGTCGACGTCCCCGACAGCGGTATGGCAGGTGGTCTGCTCGGGACTGCGCAAGGATCTGCAGCTCGGCGAGCGGCTGCTGCAAGTTCTGGGTCACACCCGCGTTGCCGCAGCGGCGGGTCGGGCACTGGCCAGGAGCGCAGGGCTCGGCGCGCCGCGGCTGCGGTGGCGGGAGGCGACGGGGCTGCACTTTCGCAATCAGATCGGCACCCTCGAGATCGCCGGCGACGAAGTGGGCGTGCGGCTCGAGGAAGTGTCCGGGGCGGTGCGTCAACAACGACTCACCACCGTTGTCGAGCGCAAACTGCGCTGACCGGCATTGCCCTCAGCGGGATTTCGCGGTCGCCATGATGAACAGAGCTCGGCCGCTGGAGTCGTCAGCGGCCGCTCTGCGCCCTGCTATGTCGCCGTCAGGTCTCAGCGGGACTTTGCGGTCTCGCGCCGGTTGGCCTTCTTGATCGCCGACACCAACTCGCCCTTGTCCATCTTCGAGCGGCCCGGGATGTCGAGCCGGCGAGCCACCTCGGTCAGATGTTTCTTGGTCGCGTTCGCGTTCACGCCCTCGGCGGTCTTGCCTTTGGCGTTCGGACCGCCGCTGCGCGCACGCTGATCTGACGGACCCTTCTTGTCTTTCTTTTCCCAGTGGTCGCCGATCTTCTCGAACTTGCGCTTCAGCGTGCTGTACGCGACGCGGTGGGCGCGCTCGGCGTCGCCGTACTCCTCGGCGGCTGCGTCGTGGGCCTTGGCGAAGGTGCGCTGCGCCTTCTTGCCCGACTTCTTGAGTGTGCTCGGCAACTCGCTCTTCTTCGGCTTGCCGTTCTTCTTGGTCATCGGCATGGTGTCTGCCCTCCGGTATCGATCGGTCGTACGGCGCCACCCGGTGACATCACCCACCGGGCAGATCTGTTCAACCCCCGTCTCGGGGCTCGACAGGTCGCATTCCCGGGCATCTGTGCAGCTAAACGCCCCGCTCCAAGATCAGCGGCTCAGCCGGTGAGGGAGGACGGCGCGACCGGGAAGTCGAAGTACGTGTCCGGGAACGGTTCGGGCGTGAAGGTGTAGTGCCACCATTCGTTGGGGTAGTTCTCAAAACCCTGGCTTTCGAGGACCTTCTTGAGCAGCAGCCGGTTGGTCAACTGCTCACCCTGGATCCCGTTCGCCAACGTGTGTGCCGATGGGTCGAAACAGTCGTAACCGGTGCCCATGTCGATGGTGTTGTCGGGGAAACGACGAGGCGCCGGCGCCGTGCAGGCCGACAACGGTTGGCCGGGATCATAGGCGGGTTGAGGCTGGGCGGGCAGAGCGACCAGGGTCAGGTCGACCGTGCTGCCGCGGCTGTGCCCCGACTGTTCGGCGATGTAACCGTCGGCGAAGAGCTGGGACTTGTCGACCCACGGGTAGAACTCGCCCTTCATCTGTTGTGCGGACGGATCCGCGGCCCAGGCGACGAAGTCGTCGACGGCCGGCTGCGGCCGGTAGCAGTCGTACACCTTCAGCGAGTAGCCCTGCGCGACGAAGACCTGCTGGGCGCGCGCGAGCGCCTCGGCCGCCGGGCGGGTCAGGATGCACATCGGCGCCTGGTAACCGTCGACCGGCTCACCGGTGAAGTTGTGCGCGGTGTCGTAACGAATGTCCTGCAGGATGGTCGGGGCCACCTCGCTCAAAGCGACGAAGTCCGGCGGCGCAGCGGCATCCGGTTGAGCAGCGGCAGGAGGCGCGCACACCCCGGCCATCAGCGCGGCCGCGGTCATCGCCACCAGTCGAAGCGAGGTCGTCATGGCTCCATCACAGCATCTGCGCGCCGGCCCCGCCGCCGCGTGGGCGAAGCATTGAAAGACCCGTTCCGGAATACGCGGCTCGCGCGAGCGCGTTTAATCAGGGCGTGACTGAGCAACCGGAGCTGAGCCCCACCGACTGGGTTCGTGAGCAGACGCAACGCATCCTCGAACAGGGCACCACCGACGGCGTCGAGGTCTTCGACCGCCCCGTCGTCCTGTTCACCACCACCGGCGTCAAGTCCGGGCAGAAGCGCTACGTGCCCCTCATGCGTGTCGAGGAGAACGGACGCTATGCCATGGTCGCCTCCAAGGGCGGCGACCCGAGGCACCCGGCCTGGTATCACAACGTCAAGGCCAACCCGGCGGTGACGGTGCAAGACGGCACCGAGGTGTCGGAGATGACGGCCCGCGAGCTGGAGGGCGACGAGCGCGAGCACTGGTGGAAGCTGGCGGTCGAGGCCTATCCGCCGTATGCCGAATACCAGACCAAGACCGACCGCCAGATTCCGGTTTTCATCGTCGAGTAACAGGCCAGGCGCAGGTCGGATCGCCTCGCCGGCAAGGTCGCCGTGCACAGCGGGAGACTGCGCAGTGTGGTGCGAACGGCGGTGTGGTGAGAACGGTCGTGCCGGCCGGCACGCCGCTCCGCCGTCAGCCTCGGTGAAGTCGAACAGGCAAGGTCGTCGGGCCCCGTAAGGAGCTGTTCGTCGACCAGGTGGTCGGTCCCGTCGCCGAGATCCGCTCGACACGCTCCACGAGTTCGCGCAGCACGGCTTCCGCTTCCATGCGGGCCAGCGGTGCGCCGAGGCACATGTGCGCGCCGTACCCGAACGCGACGTGCATGCGCGGATTTCGGTCGGCGATGAAGGCGTCAGGGTCGCCGAACGCCCGCGGGTCACGGTTGGCAGCACCGAAGGACAGCAGAACGCGTGAACCAGTCGGGATGGTGACGTCACCGATCTGGTAGTCGGCGCAGGTGTACCGGTACAGGTTCTGGATCGGGCTGGTGAAGCGAAGAAGCTCTTCGATGGCCATCGGGATGAGATCCGGGTCAGCGCGAATCTTCTCGTACTCATGCGGGTTTCGCGCGAAGGTATCGAACATGCCGCCGAGCAAGTTGGTGGTGGTCTCGTTCCCGGCGATCAGAAGCAGCATGGCGATCAAGAACAACTGTTCGTCGTCAAGGGCGTCGTCGGTGCTGTGTTCCATCAGGCGTCCCAGCACCGTCTCGGACCCCGTGAGATGGCCACCGGCGAGTTGCTTGAGGAAGTAACGGCGCAACGCCAGAGCCGCGCTCATGGACCGGGCGACTCCGAGCGCTCCGCTCGGAGTAGGGGTGAAGTTGATGAGCTGCACCGCGCGCTCGGACCATCGCCGAAAATCGGCGATGTCGGTCTCCGGAATGCCCAGAAGGCCGGCAATCACCCTCAGCGGCATAGGGATGGCGAGTTCTTCGACCACGTCGCAGCCGGGATTGGCGAGTACGTTGCCGACGAGTTCGGTGGCAAGCCGACCGGTGATCGCTTGCCAGCTGTCGAGAGCCCGCCTCGTGAAGGCGGGCTGAACCTGCTTACGCAGCCGACTGTGCTGTTCGCCGTCGGTAACGACCACCAAGTCGGCGGCCATGCGGACACGCGTGACCCCTTCACTGCTGTGGATCTTGTCGGTGTCCCGAAGGGCCGCGCGAACGTCGTCGAGCCGGGAAACGATCCACGTTGCCCTCTTCGCGTTGTAGTGCAGACGGCCGCCGCTGTGCAAAGCACGGTAGGCGGCGAAGGGGTCGGAAGCGGTGGCCGGATCGAGAGGGTCGTAGGCGGTGTTGACGGCACCCTGCCAACCCCTGGTCCCCAGCCTTCTGGCGCGAACTGCGGCTGCCAGATTCATATGCGCTGCGCTGCCGAACGGTCGCAACGACGTGAGCACACTGCCCTTGCGGTGGGTCACTGTCATCGTCGTCGAACCTCTTTATCTCCGTGCCGATCAGGACCACGGTGCCGATGAGAACCACGATGCCGACCAAGGGGTGCCGCATTGCTTGCCGGCATCGGTTAATGGCATCAGGCTGGCCAGAAGATGCGGCGCGCGTCAATGGGGTCGGCGGATGTCGCAAAGCGAATCGGCCGTTCGACATTCGTTCGATTCTCACTCCAGGCCGTTGACCAGCGGCTTAGTCTGTTCCAGCCGTCCTCGCGATTCTCACCTCGCAAGAGCTGGTGTGCGGGGTGGCAGCGGAGGAGAGTGCGGACCATGGCCAAATCCGACTGGCTCGTAGGGCAGGACCGAAACGCTGCTGCGGCTGAACGCATCTACTCGTCTGCTTCAGACATCGTGTCGCGGAAAGGATTCGACGCGCTCACGATCGACGCGCTTGCGCAGAAGGTGCACTGCTCGACGGCAACGATCTACCGGCATGTCGGGGGGAAGACCGCGGTTGTCGAGGCGGTCACGGTGCGGCTCTCGAGGCAGATCTTGCAAGCAGTCCGTGTCGCTATTGCTGATCTCGACGGTGTCGATCGGGTGGTGACCGCCGTTGTCGTCGCTCTTGATCTGATTCGCGCCGAACCGCTGGGACACGTCATCATGGGTAGTGTGCGCCCTGGGCCCGATAAAGAGTGGCTCACGAATTCACGGCTGGTCGCTGCGATAGCCGAAGAAGTCATCGGCCGCCACGACGGCGTTGCCGCCCAGTGGCTTGTCAGGGCAACCTTGGCGCTGTGGTTCTTTCCAGGGCAGGATCGCGACAGCGAGGCCGACATGGTCCGACGGTTCGTCGGCCCAGTCCTCAGCGCCGCCTAGCTCGGCGCTACCACTCGCCTTCGCACCATGAGAGACGTGCGTGTCAATGTCTCATCCCCGGTGCGGCGACGGGACCGCACGTCGATGTGGCGGGACCTCGGCGCCGGCTCCCCAGCGAGTGGCCGCTCATGGCCGGGGCAGCTTGCGATGGACAGGATTGGTGCTGACGGGAGTAGGCCGCGTGTTCTGAGGAACTCGGTCGACGAGCGTCGGCGTGTCTGCTGTCGCTCTCGTCGCGTCCTGCAGCTGCATGCCCGTGGAGCGACCCGCACCCAGCGCCGGTGATCCGATCAGCCGGCGCGCCGGCTGACCACAATCCGCGCACGGCACCGTCTCCGGTGGTGCGCTGATCGGGTGATGCTCGCTGAACGGCGGACACCCTTGCGGGCATCGAAACCTATACGAAGGCATACATATCACCATAGGACGATGAGAGCTGTGGCCACACCGTCCGCAGAGGTCTAGGTTCGAAAGGGTAAGCCGCTCGGAGACCCGACCGTGGAGGACGACGTGCCCGAACTGCTCTATCCGCTTGACTCCAGCAGGAAATTCACTGATCAGCAGATTGTCGGTCACAACAGATGGCACCCGGACATCCCGGCCGCGGTCACCGTCAAACCCGGTGACACCTTTCGTGCGCACTGCCGGGAATGGTTCGACGGCGCCATCCACAACGACGACTCGGCCGACGACATCCTCAACGCCCCACTCAAAGGTGTGCATTGTCTTTCCGGGCCGTTTGCGGTGGAGGGGGCCGAACCGGGAGATCTGCTGATCGTCGACATCCTGGACGTGGGCCCGATTCCTCAGGAGGATTCAGGACCGCTGGCCGGTCAGGGCTGGGGCTACACCGGAATCTTCGCCAAGCAGAACGGCGGCGGATTCCTGACCGATCAGTTCCCCGACGCATACAAGGCGATCTGGGATTTCTCCGGGCAGAGCGCGACGTCGCGACACGTCCCGGGGGTGAAGTACACCGGCATCGTGCACCCGGGCCTGATGGGCACCGCGCCGTCGGCTGAACTGCTGGCGAAGTGGAATCGCCGCGAGGGTGCCCTCATTGCGACCGATCCGGATCGCGTTCCGCCTCTTGCTCTTCCGCCTGAACCGCAGGACGCCATCCTGGGTTCGCTGACCGGTGACGACTTCGAGCGGGTTGCCGCCGAAGCAGCCCGCACCGCCCCACCCCGGGAGAACGGCGGCAACCAGGACATCAAGAACCTCACCAAGGGCACGCGGGTGTTCTATCCGGTGTTCGTGCCGGGAGCGAACCTCTCGTTCGGAGACCTGCACTTCTCCCAGGGCGACGGCGAGATCACCTTCTGCGGTGCCATCGAGATGGGTGGCTTCCTGGATCTGCATGTCGACCTGATCAAAGGCGGCATGCAGACCTACGGCGTCTCGGAGAACGCGATCTTCATGCCCGGCAACACCGATCCGCAGTACTCAGAATGGATCGCGTTCTCCGGCACCTCGGTGACGCTCGACGGCGAGCAGAAATACTTGGACTCCGACTTGGCGTATCAGCGCGCGTGCCTGCACGCCATCGACTATCTGACGAAATTCGGCTACAGCCCGGAGCAGGCCTATCTGCTCCTGGGCTCGGCGCCGATCGAGGGCCGGCTGTCCGGGGTGGTGGACATCCCGAATTCCTGTGCCACCGTGTATATTCCGACTGCGATTTTCGACTTCCCGATCGCTCCGTCCGCGTCGGGTCCGCACCAGATCGATCCCGGGATGGGCGCCCCGCGCGCCAGCTTCTGAGCCGATCTTTCAGTCGGTGGGCTCCCAGGTCAGGATGCCTGAGTCGGCGAAGAGGGACAGGTGCAAGCGCCCGTCCTGGAGCAAGTAGCTGCGCACGGCCGTCAGCGCTCGCGTGACGCGCTGGTCCAACGATCCCGGCGGGCAGGCCATCTCGGTGACAGCGAGCGGACCGAAGGTGAGTTGCCCCGAGGATCCGGAGTCAGCGGCGCTCGCCTGCCAGGTCGAGGAGCCGCGGTTGCAGTCGATCTGGAAAACAGCCGGGCCGGATTCGCCCTCGCGAACGCCGAAGTCGACGGTGTAGAGCTGGTCGGCCGGCACTGTCGTGGTGCCCTGTGCGTCGTCCATGGATTGGATCTCGGTCAGCCGCCACGCCGTCCCGTCGAGGCTCGAGGCCGCGTCCGCGGCCGGTGCGGAACAGCCGGTGAGTACCGCGGCCGTCGCAGCGGCGATCGCGGCTTTCACGGTGTGTGCGGGGCGCTGGTCGTGGTGCGCGGGGTTTCCGCGCGGCGCATCAACAACGCCAGAACAATGGCGACGATGAGCAAGGCGGGAACGTCACCGACAAGATGACCGCGCTCGCCAGCATCCGCAAGCGCTTGGACCGCCATGATCACGGCGTGCACTGCGCTGGATACGGCGGTGAACCAGATCAGGCTTCGGTTGGCGAGTGGATCACGCGTCGCCATCAGTAGGAACACGCCGAGCGTGGCGTATAGGCCAATGATCATGGCCAGGTAGTGCGACGATCCGTGTCCCCACGCCCAGCCCGACGGCCACACCACCGTCAACGGATACACACCGAGAATGAAGATCAGCCCGATGACGGCGACCGCCACCCTCAGCAGGAAGACCGGACCGCGGTTGGTTTCTTTGTCCTCAGACATCAGCACCGCCCCTCGTCGAGGTGTAGGCCCATATTTTCACCTTGTTCGGTCGACTTGGTTGTTTTCAAATAAGCGATTACGTCGCGATCGGCTCCGCATTGAGCAGATCGCGGGCGATGTCCCGCGCAGTGTCCATCGGTTGGGTGCTGTCGTCGAGCCCACGGTGCACGATCGCACCTTCCACCAGGAGGAAGAGGTGCTCGGCCAACCGGCGCGCCTCGGCGGGGTCAGGGCAGTCCTCGGCCACAAGCTCGGCGAGCCGGTCGCGCACAGCCTGCTTGTGTTCGCGGATTGCTGTGTAGGCGGCATGATCGCGGGGTAGTTCCGCGGCAGCGTTGACGAACGCGCAGCCGCGGCTGACCATCGTCGCGTCGTCGAGGTAGGCATCGAATACCACCAGCGCGCGGGGTGATTCGGCTGCGGCGATACGTTGCTCGAACTGCTGCCACCACAGTTCGTGTCGACGTCGCAGGTACGCCGCGACGAGGGTGTCCTTGGAGCCGAACCGGTCGTAGAGCGTTCGCTTCGTGACGCCGGACTCAGCGGCGATGGTGTCGACGCCCACCGCGTGGATGCCGTCGCGGTAGAACAGTTGCGACGCCACCTCCAGGATGCGCCGCGCGCCGGGCGTCAGCCGCAGTTCATCGCTTTTCATCATTCGCCCCTTCCCTTGACTTCACAGATCAGTATAGTAACGTACGGATTGAGACTTTACAGATCGGTGAAATGAAGGGTTGAGGGAAATGCGTACATGGATGAGGGCCGTCGTCGACGCGGCCGCCGAGTTCGCACGGGGCATCGACACCGCGAGCGCCATCCGGCACGGGGTGCCCGTCGCGCCGCGCGACCGCTCTCGACCCGCGCCACGCAGGCTTGCGAGCGATGCAGTGACGCTGCCCCTGGATCCGGTGCTGCGAAACTGACCGGAGGTCGTGTGACACGCTGTGCGTCGCCAGGGTTGATCGACTTCTTCGACGCGGTGCTCAGGCCGATCATCGATTCGGCCTACCGGCGGTTCCGCATTGGCACCTATTCCGCGCGTTCAGTCGCCGTGGACGCCGCTGCCGCCGAGCCGCTTGTCGCAGTCGTCGAGCCGAATTCATCGGCGGTACCGGAGCCAGAGGCACCGGGCGCTGCGCCAGACCGATCTTCGTCCGGAACGAATGACCATCGCAGTGATCCCACGGCCATGGAAGGCGATGTGGAAAGCCGGATCGACGAACAGTCGGAGGGGTCGTGGCCGAGTCCGGCGCCTCGCGACGTGGAGGATCCCGGCGAGGCGAGCGCCTCGGGTGATGCTGTGGCGTCGTTTGCCGCCGAACAGCAAGAAGCTGCTGAGCGCACCGAGGGGGATGAGTCGCAGCCATCAGCTGCCGTGCAGGAACGCGGGGAAGATCAAGCTGCAGCCTCCCCGCCCGAGTCCGACGACGTGGCGTCCTCGGCGGAATCATCCAGCGGAGCAGACGCGCGGTCGAACGACGACTCCGCGACCTGATCATCATCGCTGGATGCACGGCTGTCCTCAATTGAAGAGATATCAGGCTGCGTGCCCTCACGCGCCGACTTCTCGGAGACGGGGGTCTCGGAGGTCCACGCCTCAGGCGCCACGACGTCATCGGTGTCGGTGTCGATGTCGGTGTCGGTGTCGATCGGGCTGACGCCCGAGGCGGACTGCACAAGCTGGTTCCCTGCCCGGTCAAACGGGTCTTGGCTGGAGGGGGCGGCAGGCAAAGCGTCGGTGGCGGCCCCTTCCAAAGCTTCCGCAGGTACGGTCGGTGCGTGGTTGGCAACCGCGACCTCAGCCGTGTCCGTATCGGCCAGCAGGGTGTCGTACGGCACCGGTTCGCCGTAGGGGTCGACGGCACCCGTGTAGACCGGGGCGCCGCCCACACCGAACGGGCTGTCCGGTATCTCGGTGTGCAACGGTCGGCAGTTCGGATCGCCGGTCAACTCACTGATCGCGTTGTCCACGCCGGTGGGAAGCGCGACGAGGAAGTCGACGACGGCCTTCACGAGATCCGGCACGTAAAAGTATCGCGCCGGGGTCGGCTCACCCGGATTGACGGTGCGGTCGTAGCCCATCTCGATCAGAACGCGCAGAGCAGGATCGAGGCCGACCGCCAACGGTCGGCCCACCAACGGGATCCACGTCAACGGTACGAGCAACGGGACGACCTCGGTCGGGATCAGGTAGTACGTGGTGTCTCGATACTGACCCTGTAGCTGTGGAGCGGTCGCGCCGAAGTAATTGCCGTGCAGCACAACCGTTCCGACCAAAGCGTTGACGTCGGCGAGCAAGTTCAACGGATTGGTGGGGAAGTCTGCCCAACCGTCATACTGGCGGGCGATGTCCACGGTTGTCAGCGGTGCCGGTTGAGGCGAAAAGGTCGGCGTGGCCCCGTTGAACGTCACGCCCAGGACGGGGATGTACGTTCCGACAAAGCGTTCGAGGATTCCGCCGTTGGGCCGATTAGGGTTGGCGAGCAGCAGAAAGCTCACCGGAGTCGAGGCGGGGTGCGCGATCAGGTCCAGCTTCTGGTTGCTCGCGATCGTGGCGCTTTCGGAGTATCCGTAGATCACATAGGAACTATCGGCCAGCGCGCGGAGGTCGGTGTGGACGTACGGCGCGCTCGTCACCGTGCACGGATTTCCTTTCACGCATTCATTGAGGTTCGCTTGTCCGACGGCAACCGATTGGTCGAAGGTCATGTCGAAGATGCCGGTGACGAAACGGAACTCTTCAGGGGTGTAGACGGCCACCAGGGCACACGGCCGGTCACACAGACCGCTCGGGCGGATGAAGTACGTGTCGGCGGAATTGACGTAGTCAGTGATGAACTCTGTCGTGTCCTGCGGGATACTCAGCGGGTGGGAGTTACCGCCCATGATGAGCGCCGTAGCCGACCAAGCGAACGCCGAGCTGACAATCGCGCCGGTCCACAGCCCGATGACTGAGACAACGGTCGTCAGCGCTGCGATGATGGGGCGTGTGCTTCGGCGCATCGGTCCACCTCATTCCGGGCCTCTCAGCTCTCTGAGCTGACTGTCACCGCCGTACCGGGCGTCGCCGAGAGGCTTTGGTCCTCCCATTCGAGGTCGACGGGCACTGGCGTGTTCACCTCGCGGCACCCTTCGGGACTTGCGTCGTCACCTCGAGGGCACAAGGTCCTCTGTAGGCGCAAAGCCCGTCGAATCCTCGAGCGCGCGTCCTACCGTGGGGTGTGAGCAGGAGCACACGATGAACGAATTCATGCGCAGCAGTGACGCATTCACCTGGTCCATGGAAAGCGACCCGCGGTTGCGGTCGACGGTGGTGACGGTCCTCTTGCTGGACGCATCGCCGGATTGGGCCGAGGTGCGTGACCGCGTCGAGCGGCTCACTTATGAACTACCGATGATGCGGCAGCGTGTGGTGAACTCGCCATTGTCGGCTCCGCCGCGTTGGCAGCCGTGCGCCGAGTTCGACCTGGACTTCCACATGCGCCGGGTTGCCGCACCCGCGCCGGGCTCCCTCGACCACGTCCTCGAGATGGCCCGGCTGGCGCAGATGGAGGACTTCGACCGGGCGCGGCCGTTGTGGAAGATCACGCTGATCGAGGGGTTGGCCGACGGTGGCGCGGCCGTGCTGTGCACCTTCCACCACGCGCTCACTGACGGTGTCGGGGGAGTGCAGATCGCGATGGCGCTGTTCGGGCTCTCCGACCTGTCCACCGACGATCTGGCTCCGCCGGCACCGTCGTCGCCGTCGCCGCTGGACGGGTATCTCGACGCCGCGCGGTATGGCGTCAGTGCCCTCGGCGGCACCGCCGCCGCGCTGGCGTCGCTTCCGAAGCTGGTCTTCCAGGGGATCCGGAACCCGGCGCGCACCGTGGGTTCAGCGGCCGAGCTGGCCGCGTCGGTGTACCGGACCGTGCGTCCGGTCAATCACACCGGATCTCCGTTGATGACCAACCGCACTCTCACCCGTCGTCTCGATGTGCTCGAGGTGCCGATGCCGCAGCTGCGCGACGCGGCGCACCGCTGTGATGCTGCGCTCAATGACGCATTCGTCGCCGGACTTGCCGGTGGTTTGCGGATTTATCACGAGAAGCACGACGTCAACGTCGGGGCGTTGCATCTGTCGATGCCGATCAGCCTGCGCGTCGCCGGCGACGCGCCGGGTGGGAATCACATCACGCTGATGCGTTTCGATATCCCGGTCGGGATCGCCGACCCCGCGCAGCGGGTCCGCGAAATCCGGGGGCGTACCGACCGGGTGAGGCACGAGAAGTCGCTTCCGCACACCCAATTGATCGCCGGAGCGTTGAACCTGATGCCCCGCTGGTACATCGGGTCGATTCTGCGCCACGTCGACTTCCTGGCGAGTGACGTGCCGGGTATCCCGGTGCCGGTGTCGCTCGGCGGCGCTGCGGTCACGATGCAATATGCGTTCGGTCCGACAATCGGGTCGGCGGTCAACGTCACGCTGCTCACCTATGTCGACACCTGTGCGCTGGGCATCGACGTCGACACCGGAGCGATCCCCGACGCCGACCTCTTCTATGACTGTCTGCGCGCCGGTTTCGACGAGGTGCTGGCGCTGGCCGGAGCCTGAGTGCTTCCTCAGCAATCGGTGCGGATGCTGAAATCGCGGTCGAGCATCGCCGCCGGGTCGTCTTCGGTACCGCCGAACGCGGTGCCGGAGATGTGGAAGACGCCGTTGTCGACGCGCGCTGTGCCGTCGCCGACGACGTCGCGGCCGAACGTGCCGGAGAACCCGTCCACGTCGCGCAGATGCACCAGCTCGGCGGTGACGGTTTCGCCGGTGTTGACGATTGCGGTGAAGCCTGGGTCCGACTCGGGCGTCTCGATGATCCACTGCCACTGGTATTGATTGCAGACGACGGGAAAACGCTCAGCTGTTCCGTCGCCGATTCGAACTTCAGCGGTATGAGTGCCCAGAGCACTGGGAGGCGTAGAGCACGCGGAAGCGGCGACCACGACCACCGTGGTCGGCACCCACCACGCGGCGCCTCGCATGTATGTGGGGTACCCGCTCGTCGGCGCGTTTATGCCGTTCGGTCAGCTGAAGTGTGTCTGCGGTCGCGGCAGGGCCACCCCGTCCAACGTGATGTCGACCTTCTCGTTGTAGAACGCGACCATGTTCGCGATCGGGGCAACCGCCGGCAACGGCGTGTGGTACGTCCACGCCAGATCGGTGTGGACGGTGTCTCCCGCACGCACCGACCAATACCCGGAGGTGACGCCCTTGTAGGGGCACAGTGTCTGGGTGTTCGTCGGTTCCAGATGCTCGAATGTCACGTCCGTCTGGTCGATGTAATACCGTGTTGGCAGCCCTGTTTCGAACAGCAGAACGGGACTGCGGGTCTCTGCGAGAGGAACTCCGTCGACTGCCACCGTGATGTGCCGGTGCGAGCGCAGCGCATCGACGCGGGCGTACGGATTGCGTGGATGGCCGTAGATCGGTTCGTCCTCTTCGAACCACGACAGCGCCGACCACTCGAAACGCACAAGCCCGCTCACGGGGCCTCCGTCGTCGTCGAACACCCGGGCGGCCGACTGGAGTGTCGGCGTCGGCCCGATCACCGAGAAGAGTCGTGACGGGCCGAACTGCACTGTCTGCGGGTGGTTTTCGTCCCGCAAAGCCGACGGTTGGACGTCGTCGAGCGGGATGTAGTACTGGGGATAGTAAGGCACTTCCCACACGTAGCGCGCCGACATGGTGTCGAAGATCAGCTCGTCACCGACATATCCGCGGACCCGCCGTGGCGAGGGTTCGACGCGGCCCCGTGCGGCCGCCATCTGGGGGTAGTCCTGCGGGGCGCCCGTCACTGTCCGTCTCCTTGTTCGTCGTTCGTTTGAGTGATCAGCCGTCTCCGCAACTGGCGCAGCCGCCATGGATAGCTGTCATGCGGCCACATTCGTTCGATGGCGGCGTTGAACTCGGCGCCGAGCAACACTGCGAACGCAGTGAGGTACAGCCACAGCACCACGGCGATCGGTACGGCGAGCTGGCTGAACACGGCGTCCGTGCTCGCGCTCATCGTCAGGTATGCACGCAACCCCGCAGATGCGATCAACCACAGCGCGACAGCCAGAACGGCTCCCGGCAGGTCTCGGCGCCAAGGGGTCTGCCAAGGCACCCCGACGTGATAGAGCGTGGCCAGAGCGGCCAGCACAAGAACGATGACGCTGGGCCAGAACATCACATCGAGCACGCGCAGCGTGGTATCCGCGACAGCGTCCGGGGCCAGCCATTCCACAAGCCGCGGCCCGAACACCATCGGTGGCAGCAGCGCCACCGCGCCGACCATTGCTCCGAGGGTCATGCCCAACGCCAACAGTCGACGCCGCCAGCCCGAGCGCGGAGGGACACCGTAGGCGATGGTGATCGTCTCGAGGTAGCGATTGATCGCCCGGGATCCCGTCCAGATGCTGAGCACCAAGCTGATGGAGACCACCCGACCTTGGGTTTGGGCAAGCACGGTGTTCACCGCCCGTTCGTACGCCGCATAGGTCGGGTCGGACAGAAAGGACTCCGGGATGCCGAGCACCAGCTCGGTGAATTCCTGCGTGCCCTCAGGCCCCAGCGTGGCGGCGACGAAACCCAATGATCCGATGAGGGCCAGCAGCAACGCTGGAAGCGAGATCAGCGTGAACAGTGCTGCCTCGGCCGCCAGGCCGGGAACCCGGTCGTCGCTCGCGCCGCGCGCCGTGTGCCAGATCAGCCTGGCGATCTGCTGCAGTGGGCGGGGCAACTGGGCGAACCGATCGGCGCCTTCGCGCTCGAGTTTCGTTTTGGCGGCTTGGGCGCGTCTCGTGAGCCGTGCCTGCAGTTGCCGCCGATCGCGTTCCCAGAGCATCGTCTCGAGCCTATGAGACCAGGCCGCCTCGGGCAGCGCCGGTCATGTATGCGGCGGTTCGAGCACGCCGCTGCGGCGGGCGCGACGGAAGTTGGCCATCACGCGGTCGAGCACCGCGCTGTAGGCGGAGCCGTCGTTGAGAATGTGCTCGAGACCGCGATGACGAAGGTATGTGTCCACTCGACGGTCCAAGGGCGCGTCCCAGTCCTGGTGCCCGGCATATTCGGAGCACAGGAAGCCCCATGCGATTTCGTCGAGTACCGCAGCGTCGAATCGGTGCGGCCACGCGATGTCTGGCATCACGCCCTCCCGGGGGTCGTGCCCTCGATCATGCTCGCTTTCGGGTTGGGAGGGAAGAGTCGTCTCCCTGTTTTGTCGGTGGCGGTGTCATCACCGGGGAACGAGCCAGGCCCTGCTGACTCGAATCTCACTCGAACCCGCTCAACGATTCTTGTCGGCGCCTGGGTGTAGCGTCGGTTTTGTGTTCGAAAGTGTGTTCGATATCGATCCTGGCG
>MDTC01043411.1_pt1 | contig 20011 bp, 15 predicted proteins | sample 811181 | NCBI WGS metagenome assembly MDTC01 (sample SAMN05326644, study PRJNA326480) | marine metagenome | isolation source: seawater | place: Pacific Ocean: North | collected 2011 | reverse complement strand
GTCAAAGAAGACCTCTCCTCCGTCTGGAACGCGGAGGGGTGCAAACACTCGCACATCTCCAACCAGGAACGTTGGTGTCCCGCCTCCAACCTGTACGGACGGCGCACCAGCGAATCTCACCGAAACTCCGAACCGAACCCCATACCCGAGCCGTCCTAGCGTTCGAGCACCCTCGGCAGTCCTGGGGTCGACATCCAAACATCGGAGTCCACCCTCAATCTCGCGAGCAGCAGTCAGCCCCAAGAGTGCGGCAGATTGCGGTCGCATGACGACGCAGTAGCGCCGATGTCCCGTGATGGAGGTGCCAAAAACCTGACGAGCGATCTCGCCATCGCTGCTGACCGCGAAGAGCATGGGGAGCTCAATCGAGAGGTCAAACGCATGCAGGGTCGCTGCGTCAAGCGGGTCCAGCCCCAGGTCTTCCAGGCCTGGGAACAGCTCAGAGTCGCGGTCGGGTACTGCGGCGAGTTTCAAAGCAAACGGGAGGCCGGACAGGATCTGGTCACTCGGCACTCTCGCCGTCACGCCCCATAGCCGCGGCGCGTACCGCCTCCTGCGTAGAGCGATGCGCAGCCGACCAGCGACCTCGCCCTCGATGCCGCCGAACATCGCCTCAACCTGCCAGCCGGCCAATGTGCGGCGAAGGCGGAGCGTTCCGCGCGTCCTCGGCACGTCCAGGTCTCGGGACTCGCCTCGGCGGATCACCCGCAGCGACCGCTGGAGTTGCCTGGCGACAGCGACCCCTCGGCGGGCCGCTGCGTCGGCTCGGAGGGCCTCAGAGAGCCGAGATACCACCGCCTGGCTCAGCCCATGTGGCGCGTCATCCAGCACCGAACGGACCACAGCGACCACCAACTCCTCGTCTTCCAAGAGCGTCGCGAAGCGCGCCGTTGGGTAGGGGGCCGCGACTCGAACGGCCCGGTAGAGGGAATCATCGTCAGCGTCGGCGACGGACTCACGGAGGTTCGCGAGAGTCGACGCGAGCGCCCGGTGAAACTCCAATGGCAAGAGCGCGTGCACGATGGGCCACGCAATGATGTGAAAGGCCTGCGCCCATGGGGTCGCCTGGGGCCTAGCGCCTCGAAAACGTGCGGCCGCATTGCTGAACAGTTCCTTGATCCGGTGGCGCTCCACTCCACCAATCGCCCGGCCGAGATCGGACTCCAACAACGGCCAGAAGTCGGTCCCCGCGCCGAGGTAGCGGTACCCAACCTCCGACGCGGCGACCAGCAGCGGGAGGTCATGGGCGCTCCACCACGGGTCCGACAGGCCCCTTTCTTGCAGGCTGGACCTCACACCGTCTACGAGCGCGGCGAGCTCCTCATTGGTGAGGCCGTGCTCGAGGAAGAAGACCGGGCCCGTGCGGCCGTCTCGGAGGTTGCTGAACCGCGCCGCGAGTTGGCTCTGGAGGTCCGTCATCACCGAGGGCCTACCACGGCCGCTTCGTCTGTGACACCACGTCGCCTCGGGCACGGGTCAGCGAGGATGGCAGGGCAGGTGCCGCAGGCGGTTGGCTCCAACAGGCTACAGTCCCTCCTGCAGGCGCGCCGGTTGCTCTCGCTCATGAACATGTAGAGCCCCTGCTGCACGACTCGCGGATTGTAGCACTCGAGACCCGGCATGATGCGGTCCAATCGCACGCTCCGAGCAAGGTCCTGAATGAACGTTCGCCGCGCTCGGTACGTCTTCGAACCGCTGTAGCCAATGGCAGCCAGGAACAGATCGACGTTGCTGTCGATGACTACGAAGTGGCTCGCGTCAACGCCATCTGCCCACGGAGCCAGGTCCCCACTCAGCGCCTCGTTCGTTACCGCAGACAAGAACATCGCCGCGATCTTCTCGCTGATCCTCCAGGCTCGAGACACCGCGCCCTCGAGCTCGACCGCACGGGCCGTGCGATCGTCAGTTCGTGCCCAGATCGACTCTCGGAGGGCGGGGAGATCCGCAACACCGTTTGCGCGCAACATCAGCGCTACGGAGGTTGGCATCTTTCCGAAGTGGCCGTAGCGCTTGAGGAGCTCGGTGTGACGTTTGAGAACACAGGGGCTCGCTGGTTTTTGGCCGCAAGTTCCCCGCTTCGTAACGCCGCACTTGGCGAGATCGCATCGACTCAAGAGGGCGTCCAAGGTGTGAGCGTGCTCGCACCCGCTGTCGGCGAGGTTCAACAGCCGCGCTGCGTCTGTCATCTCGCGCGCGTCGCTGGCACCGATGCCGTTCAGCACGCGCATGATCTGTAGGTCGGACCTCCGCTGGAACATCGTCATCGTTACGAGCAGGCGGAATAGCGCCTCCGGCTTCCCCGCCTTCAGGTCACTTCGGTCCACGGCGAACTCACCCACGCGATCGCGTCGACAGAACATCTCGGCGACCCCGACGTCATCGGGGGTGCCGTAGTAGGACCGGAGGTACCACGCCGTAACAGCGGTGGTGGTGGCTACCTGTTGCGCGGTGGGCCTCGTTATCTGTGCCGCCAACGGTCCGCTCCGGGATCAGTATGCGAACTCGTCGAAGAGCGCAGGCTGGTCCTCGTCAGCCACAGGAGGACGGACGCAGGCACCATGCATCAGGTACCGCCCGTCCCGGACGGTCGTGTGTCGGCCAACCTCGCGCAGGACCTCGTCCGACTCAATACGCTTTGAGAGCCACCGCTCCATCCACCAACTCGCGATCTGCTGTGTGCCGTGCGACGGCCGTTCCAGCGGGAACAGGTACTCCGGCTGGTCATCCATCCCGAGGAGATACTCGCGGAGATTGCGGGCGAGCGGAATCCCGTAGACGATGCGCGACCTGCCGTGTTGGAGGAGGGCGTCGGCCGGGAAGTTCAAACGGTCCAAGCCGTCGCGGATCTTGCGGAGCTTTGGGCTCACCCCTTCGCCGAAGATGCTGTTGACCCGCTGCCCGTTGCTCGACTGCTGCACCAGCGTCACCAGCGAATCGACTGTGCTGGTAGTGAATTGCGACGTGCCGTATGCCTCCGAGCGGCCGAGCTGAAGGTACTCGATGCGCTCTCCGGGGGCGCCGCCGACACGCTCTGCGGGCATTCGAAGGCGGTTGTACTGGCTTGAGCCAACGCCGTAAAGCGAGGTGGTGCCGAGAAAGACAAGCTCAGATGGCCGGACGATCGGTCTACCAGCCATGGCCGACGCGATCTCGCTCTCCTGCTCGACGTACTTGCGCCGGTAGGCGTCGACGATCTCGGGGCTGGCGGCCAACATGGAGACCAGCTTGCCGCCCAGGATGGGACTGTAGGGAGCGACAGCGCCGCACACGATGATGTCGGCCATTGCGATGCCTACCCGATCGGCCTTTGCCTTTCGAAGCACCTTCCGCACCATTCGGTCGCCGTCGGTACTGGCGAGCAGCTCCACCACACCGTCGAGGTCGGGCTCTCCCGGGAGGTGCCGCTGAAGCACCATCCGAGACCTCAGCATGTCCGCCAGCGTGAGCGCTCGCTTGCTCTTGTAGAGGTGTGACTCGGCTCTCTCTCGCCAGTGGTCCGCGGCGTCACCTACGCGACTGCGTCTCAGGTCGCGCTTCATCTCGGGTGAGCTGACGAAGCGGTGGTGCTTCTCCCGCTGCTCCTCACCATAGGTGACGAGGCGGTTGACGACATCCGGCGTCGGCGCGTGGATGGCTCCCACGCTCAGCAGGTCCTCCTCGTAGAGGTCCGCGACGTAGATCTCGCTGATGGCGGTGTCTATGGTCTTTCGCAGCCATCGCGCGAGGTCCACGGAGGGTGACTCCCTGACGAACTCCATGAACGCGTCGGGGTGCCACCCGATCCAGGCGTCCCGCTCGCGGATCTGAACGATTGGGCTCCCCAGAGCGCCGATGCCGATCACCGGGTGATTCGGCCGCGCTCTGTCGCGCACCAGGAACGCCATCGAACGCCCGGGCGTGCTCACATACTGGTTCGTCCAAGTGTGTCGGAAGTACCGCCAGACATCCTGGAGCTTCAGGTTCGTGTGGACGCATCGCTCGTCCGCGTCGACGAGTTGGAGGTAAGGGTCTACCACCTCCCGAAGCGCGGCGACGCGGGCTGCGCGCGGAGTTGCCCGCACCTCCCGGAGCGACGCGGCGAGCTCTCTCCCGTCACGGAGCAGGGCGTAGATCGGGAGCTGGCGCCCCTTGCGGCTTGTCACGCTATCGATGAACCTGCGGGTAGCTGCTTCTCTCAGCTGCTCATCGCGCTTGACCAGCTCTTGCCTCCGGATTCGGGCCTTCTCCTGGCCGGGGTCTAGGCGTTGGCCATCGGGGCGCTGGACCTCCACTTCACCGGACGGGTTGACTCGCACTAGCCAGCGCTGCCGCGCCAGATCCGTCAGAACTGAGAGCGCCGCAACAGCCTTCGTCGTCTGATCGTCCTGGGGCACCGCATTTCGCAGCTCCTCCAGCGCGCCGTCGATCTCTGCGTCGTCGGCGTCGCGTTCCAGGAGGGCGGCGAGGGTCCGAGCGTGCTCGCGGAACAGATCACGGACCCCGCTCCGCTCTGGAAGTGGGGGAGCGAGAACCACCCAGCTGTTTCGGGCCTGTCGGGTCATCCTTCACCTTGCCAGGAACGTCGCGAGCGTGTCGCTCCAGTCTGCGCGAAGCTGCTCCGCGACCTTCAACGCTTCCGTGCCATCGAGTAGCGCCTCGGCCCTAGCGGCCGCCAGAAGAAGGAGGTCGATACTTGTGCGCATCGCGACATCTCGCGGCTCGTCTGACTCGATCAGCTGCTTGTACACCAGCTTGTAGAACTGATGATCGGGGTTCAGGACGAGGACCAAGCGGCCCTCATCGCGAGCGTAGTTGAAGAAGCACGTGTCCTTGAGGGACTTGGGTACGATGCGGTACTCCACGCCATCCGGGGCGCCGTCCCCCGAATCTCTCGGTGTGGAGAGGTCTTTCTTCAAGGACTCGAGGACAGGCTTGTCCCTCGGTCTCGGCTTCGTCGGGAGGGGAGTCAGCAGGCTGTCCTTCTCCGCGGCTCGCCCTTCGGAGGAGGACAGGCGCTCGGCGACCTTCACGCTGAGGTGAGCCTTCCGTGCCCTCGAGTTGAGTGCCCGGGCGGTGTTCTCCATGTCGGTGGAGAGCGCCTCCACGACGTGCGCGCTCGGGCGGATCTGCTGCTTGGTGTGCGTGATCCCGAAGGCTTCGTCCAGGACCGGATCAAACTGGATCTCGCACCGCCACCAGTCGTCGTAGTTCTCGCGCCGCTTCCCGCTAAGGAAGAACCAGCCGTAGTCGACCTCCCGTCCCCCGCGAACGATGGACACGCCCGCCCCCTTGGCGATGCCTCGCTCACGCTTGAGCTTGTTCGGCAGCTTGGACCACTCGTTGACCGGAAGCTCGGAGAAGGTCACGCGTACGATGCCCGTGACGGAGGCGTCTCCAGGCGCGGCCGGGATCTCCCGCTCAAACGAGGCGTACTCGGTCGCACCGTTGAATCGAGCGTCGGGGTGAAGGAAGAGGGGGTCGATCGGCTGCACGGGGTCGCCGTTCACCGTGATCTTGACCCCGCCCCACAGGAAGTGCCGGAACCGGCGCCCTAGGGACAGCAAGAGCTTGCGCACGAGGGTCGAGATCCGGCGATTGTCCAACCGATCGCAGCGCGACCAGGTGACCGCCGTCCCCGACGCTGAGCCGTTGATGAACGATGGGCGCACCACCTCTTCGGGCCGCGGCACCTCGGTCATCACCCCGGCCGCGATCTCGTCCAGGTCCAGGTATGACCGCAGCACGTCGCTCCGCTCCGGGCCCCACGTGTGGACCGTCACTCGCTGCGCCTGGCTCAGAGAGCTGTTGGGCAGGCCCATTCCGTATCGGCCAAGGCCCACGCGATCGTTGAAGCGCGTGCTCCCGCCGAACCTCAGGGCCGTCCGGAGAGTGCGCGAGTCCATACCCGACCCGTCGTCGATCACCTTGAGCACGATCGGGTGCTCTTCATCCTCACTTGCGGTGATCCGCACGTGGATCGCCGTCGCGCCGGCTTGGAGTGAGTTGTCAACCAGCTCCGCTACCGCGCTGGAGGTCCCCTTGTAGCCAGAGTCACGTGTTGCCTGGATGAACTTGTCGACTGCTACGATCGAGAAGTCCTGCTCTGAAGAGCCGATCATGTGACTACTCCTGTTCCTGATGGGACCGATGAGAGTGGGGCCTGCTCCTGAAGAGGTCCGGCTGCGTCCGAGCGGCGAGGTACTGCTGCGCATTTCGCACCACCCACTCCTTCAACGAGCTCCCGTCCGCGGCGAGCGCAGCGTGAAGGTCCCGCTTGAGCGCGGGGTCGATGTCGACAACCAGTCGCCCGGACTTGTGGTTTACAGCCAAGTGAACCTCGGGGCAGGGAGGTTACTCATGTTACATAACATCCGGCCGGGGTCAACCCTGGGCGCGTGTCCATTGTCTGGACGCGGGCCGCGGTCAGATTCTGACCGCACGAGTTGCGCACTGAACATATGAGCAGTATTGCTAGCCGCTGGCCTTCTCTCCTGGAGGACTCGATGCCGCACTACTCACTCAGCACGTTCCTGCGTCAGACGCCCCGTCCGCTCCTCCGGGAGTACCTCGACCGCCTGGGTCTCCTCGCTGACCTCGATCTCGACGCGCTCCGGCGCACCCAGACCGAGCCCATAATCGAGGCGATCGAGGCCCTGTCCGACGCGCAGCGCGCCCGCGTCGACGCCGACTTCCGCGATGTCTTCGCGCTGGCCGACCGCGTGGGCACGCAGATCCTCGTCGAGCAGGTCGAGGCCCTCGGGCTGCCCCTCGCAGACGAGCTCGGCGCGATGGAGAACCACTACCACCGAGCCATGTGGCTGTTCCTCAACCCGGACCACGCCGGCATCGACCTCTTCCAGCAGTGCCTCGCCCTCGCCGGCATGCGCGGTCTGTCGTTCACCAAGGCCCGTCGCCGCAAGAACCTCCCCCGCGTGGTTCCGCGCTTCGACGCGGACACCCTCGCCGAGATGGCCGCCGGCCTCCGTCGCGTCTACCGGAAGCAGGGGCGCGGTCGCTACTGCACCGTCGAGCACTACTTCCGGCCGAACCCCGACCGGCACTGCTTCTTCGCCTACCCGGAGGACTACTCCACCTCCGAGCTCCAGTACGACCAGGGCGAGCTGGCCCGGCGCACCCGGCGGTCGGTGTTCAACGTCGTCTACGTGTTCCGTCCCGACGAGGGCATCCTCGAGATCAGCGCCCCGGGCAACCGCAAGGAGATCACGATGGTGCAGGAGGTGTTCTGCCGCACCGCGCTCGGTCTCGACGGCATCCCGCCCGACAGCGACGGAGCCTGCTGGCGCCTGAACGGCCTCAAGCGCCTCGACTTCTCGTTCCCCACCGAGCCGGCGGACGGGATCGCCAGCGTCGAGCTCGTGTCGCTGCGCCTGCACCCGATGGACACCCCGCGTAGGCGCGTCACGGTCGAGCAGGACCTGGCCTCCGGTGAGCCGCTGCACGACTGGCTGAACCGCGTCGTCGACTCAACCCAGGTGCCGCTGCACATGCTCGACGTCGACCAGGCTCGCATCCGGGTGGTGTGGGACGCGCAGGACGGCAAGCGCCCGCCCACGGCGACCTTCACCCTTGGAATGCCCGACAGCCTCTCGCTGAAGGATGACCCGAAGCACCTGACGCTCAAGCGCTACCTGAAGGCGTGGCAGATCGCGCCGTGACCGAGGTGCTCGCGCAGCTCCTCGCGCGCCTCGACCAGCACGGCTCAGTGACGGTCCGTTCCCACGAGCTGGGTCGGTGGCCTGCCGGCGTACGCGGCGGCCTGGTTCGCCATGGCCTGCTCGTGCGCCACACCAACGAGACCGGGCTCGTGTGCGACGGTTGCGAGGAGGGCTGCTGGGTTGTCCCGGAGCGGTTCCGCCGTCACGACGGCGACGAGGTCCTCCTCACTGCCTGCACGGGCCGGAACCCCGAGGTCCACGGGACCGTGACCTTCCCGCTGTCGCGTCTGGAGGCCTGGCGTTTCTCCCCCAAAGGGCTGGCGCAGGTGCTCGCGACCGCGCTCGAGCTGCGCGGTCGCGTCGAGGAGATCGAGGGTGGCTGGCTGTGGTCCCTCGGCGCGGGTCATGTCGCTGGGGCCGGGCGGCTCGTGTTCTTCGCGACCTCCCTCGTGGGTGAGGGGACGGACGGGCGCGCGGATCGCCTGCTGGGGCGCATCGGGAACCGCGCTGCCCTGGTGCTCGTGCCGACGCGGACCGCGCCAGTCGGCACCGTGCCCGTCGTCGCCCTCGATGGGCTCGTCGCGATGGACGGTGACGGGCTGGTCCTGGACCGTGAGCTCGTCGCGCTCTCCCTGCCGTCGCCTGGGCCGATGATGGTGCACGACGCACCACCGCCGTCGTTCCGGGCTCGCCCCGACACCGGGTGGAGCCAGGTGAAGATCTGGTTCGTCGACGGCGACACGGTCCGCATCGTGCTCCCCGACAGGCCTCCGCGGAGCTTCACGGCCGCCGAGATCGGGCTGACCAACGCCCGCAGCCGCGACCGCCGCCGGACGAAGGGCTGGTCCATCCTCGAGGCTCTCTGCGAGGGCCATGGCACCTGCTCGCGCCACGTCGCCGGCGTCGCCTCCTACGACGCCTTCAAGGTCCAGGTCTCCCAGCTCGGGAAGGTGCTCCGCGAGTTCGTGGGCATCGACGAGAGCCCGTTCCATCCGACCAGCCGCAAGGACGGGCTGCGCTCGGTCTTCGAGGCGGGCCCGCTGCCCGAGCCCGACCTCTATGTCGGTGAGGACCAGTGGTGAGCGTGAGCCTCACGCGAGAGGAGAGAAACGAACCCAACATTTTCTCGGCGCAGGAAGCCAGTCGGAACGCGGGCTCTCGCCCTCCATTCCCGAGCCGCGACCGTCGCTCCGTAAGTTCTTGCGCAACCGGGTCGGAAGGCACCCCGCCAGGGCCTTCCTGGAGCCCGGATGCCCAGGACCACCCCCTCGAAGACCCGACGACGACCGGCGCCGCGCCCGAAGGTGCGTGTGCCCGACCACGGCATCGTCGGCGACTGCCCCGCCGTCCGCGCCATGCTGCGTGAGCTCCGGCGCTACGCCCCGACGTCGCTGCCTGCCCTGGTCTTGGGCGAGACCGGCACCGGCAAGGAGCTCGTCGCTCGGGAGCTGCACCGCGGTAGCGGCCGGCGGGGGCGGTTCGTGGCCGTGAGCTGCCCCAACCTGCCCGCGAACCTCGTCGAGTCCGAGCTCTTCGGGCACCGCCGCGGTGCGTTCACGGGAGCCAGCGACAACCGCATCGGGGCGTTCGAGGAGGCCGACGGCGGCACGCTCTTCCTCGACGAGATCGGGGAGATGCCCCTGGAGGTGCAGGCCAAGGTGCTGCGCGTGCTCCAGGAGGGCGTCATCCGCCGGCTCGGCGAGGGGCGCGAGGTTCGCGTGGATGTGCGGGTCGTGGCGGCGACCTGGCGGGACCTGCGCACGCTCGTCGCCGAGGGGCGGTTCCGCGAGGACCTCTACAACCGCCTGGCATACTGCGAGGTGACGCTGCCGCCGCTCCGGGAACGCGGGCACGACGTGGTGCTCCTGGCTCGGGCGCTGATGGTGCGCGCTCGCGAGAAGCACGGCTTGCCCCGGCGGGCGCTTGGGCAGGACGCCGAGGGCGTGCTGCGGGCCTACGCGTGGCCGGGCAACGTGCGCGAGCTCGAGCGCACCCTGTACCGGGCGCTCGCAACGGGGACCGGTAGGGCGCTGCGTGGTGATGACCTGCGGCGGGCGCTCGGAGGCGCGCTCGAGGCGGAGCCCGAGACGGAGGAGGTGCCGACGGTGCTCGGCGTGCTCGAGCAGCGGGGTGAGATGCGCGCCGGCGACCTTCGGGCGGCGCTCGGGGTGTCGAAGTCGACGCTCGGGCGCCTCGTGGCGCCGCTGATCGCGGAAGGGCGCGTGGTGCGCGAGGGGGCCGGCGTGGCGACGAACTACAGGCTCGTGGTCCATCGTCCGGGCGCGCCCAGGCCCGACGACCGCTGGGGGACGGCGCTCGGGCTCGCCCGCGAGGAGGGGCGTGTCAGCCGTGGGCGGCTGGCGGCGGAGCTCGGCGTGTCGGAGCGCACGGCGCTGCGTGTGCTCGCGGCGATGGTCGAGGCCGGGGTGCTTGTCGAGGACGGCGGGCGCGGGCGTGGGGCGGGGTACCTGGCTTGCTGCTCGTAGCCCTACTTCAACAGGGTGAGCTGCGCCTGGGCTTCGGCGGCGTCGGGGGCGACGTTGACCTCGACCTCGATACCGCCAGCGTCGACGAGCCTTGCCCGCGTGACGTTCCGGGCTTCTTCGCAGGTGTCCGTTCCGGCGAAGCGACGTCCTGCGCCGATGGCGGCCGCACCTGTGCTGCCGCTCCCCATGAAGGGGTCGATCACCAGTTCGCCTGGTTGAGTGCTCTGGAGCACGAGTGTCTCCGCGACCGATACGGGCTTCTCCGTCGGATACCCGCGATACACGCGCTTCGCGGTCAGGATGTCCGGGACGCCGAGGTTGTTGAGCTTTCTCTTACCCTTTTCGAAGAAGAGGATGAACTCGTAGCGGGCGCGGTAGTGGTAGCCCATCCCGATCGCCACCTTGTCCCAGACCAGCGGCTTCCAGAACCGGAATCCGGCCGCCTCGGCGATGGGCTTGGCCACGAACATCGTCTCGGAGTCGCAGAACAGGTAGAAGTGCCTGTCCTTCTTGAGGACGCGGTGCACCTCGAGGAACAACTCCTCGAAGCGCTCATTCCCGAAGATCTCGAACCAGTCGTTGCTTGATGCCTTCGAGTGCTTGAGTCTCGTGGTGGTCCCTACGGCGCGGTGCTTCTCCAGCGACTCGTAGGGGGGATCGGTCACGACGAGGTCGACCGATGCATCCGGGAGACTTCGGAGCCAGGTGACTGCGTCGAGATCGGAGAGCGTGAAGTGGGGCATGGTCACCGTGGAGCTACTGCGGACGGGTGTGGTGAGCGGAGGTCTGGGCAAGTAACAGGCCGCTGCCCATTGCCAGCCGCGCCATCGCTGCGTGATGGGGTGGCGACAGAGAGTCTAGCGGCCCACCGCGCCGTTTTCTGTCCGCCTCAGGGCAGCGCTGCCAAGGTGCCGTCGATGGTGGACAACACGCTAGGGAGGGACGCTCGAGCTGCCGGGGCGTAGCGCACCATCGAGGCGATCAGGTCATCGATGCTCTTTCCGTGGCCGGTTGGCGTGAACGCACCGGCGGCGAACGCGGCCGGATGGGAGACGCTGGCCGTCAGGAGTTCATACAGGGTCACGCCGAGGGCATAGACGTCGCTGGATTCCGTTGCCGCGTGCGGCGTTTCCTGCTGTTCAGGCGCCATGTAGTTCCATGAGCCGAGGCGGGTGCTGTCCACGGTCACGGTCCCGGCGGACACGAAGGCCGGGTTCATGTCGCTCCACTTCACGATTCCGAGGTCGCCCATGACGAACTGGCCGGAGAACTCCAAGATGTTGTGGGGCTTCACATCGCGGTGAACGCAGCCCTGCTGGTGGATGTGCAGGATTCCCTCGCCGGCCTGCCGAGTGATGGTCAGAGCGGTGCGGAGGTCGAGCGCCCCGCGCTTCTCGATGATCTCGTGTGCCGAGCGCTCCCCGAGCTCCATGACCAGGAACGGAGCTGCGTCGTACGTTCCCTTGTCCAGGATGCGCACCACATTCGGGTGATGCAGCTGCATGCCGTTGTCGCGCTCACGCTCGAATCGCCGCGTCAGGTTGGTGAATACCGAGGGGCTCAGGAGATCCGGCCGAGGGTCCACGATCTTGATGGCGACGTTCGCCTTGTCGCTCCGGCGATGTGCGTGCCACACCTGCCCGACTGCGCCACGGCCCAGCATCGAGTGCAGGACGTACTCGGCTGCGGCTCCGGTCAGCTTCTCGCCTTTCGCGAGCACGACTGTGGTGGGGCCCTTCTGCGTGAAGACGGCATGGAACTCCGGCTCGGTAAGCGTGGAGCCGTCCTTGACCACCTTGAAGCGTGTTCCACCGGCAATCTCCCGAAGGAAGGGGGAGATCTTGTTCTTGCCGACGTAGGTCTTCAACGACGACTCCGACCAGCCCGCAATCGCAAGCACCGCCGTCCGGTCGATCTCGTCCCCGGCGCTGCAACCAACGAGGTGATCAAACAGCTTCTTCGCACCCTTGCTGAGCTTCGCCACGGGCCAACCCTCGCTATGGAACACCAGACGTGGAGCATAGCGACGGCAGGCCCATCAATCCACCCTCGGGGTCACGTCTTGCCCACCAACGTCTCCCACGCCGCCATCTGCTCCTCCCGCGTCCGCAGCTTCGCCACCTGCCGGAGCCGCCGGTCGGTGACCCCCGGCGGCAGGTCCTCCGCCCGCACGTCCACCTGGGCGATGATCTCGGGATCGAGCTGGAGCAGCCGCAGCACCTGGGCGATGCGGTTCCCCGTCACCCCCTCGGCCCGGCCGAGCTCGTTCAGCGAGCGGTACTCACCGGCGTCGAGCAGGGCGTGGTAGCGCCGCGCGCGCTCGAAGAGGTGCTGGAGCCCCCGCTGGTGGGGACGCCCCCGGACCGGAGCCCCCGGGGGCCGGCCCGCCGCCTCGGCGCCGCACAGCCGCCGGTACTCGTACTCCTGCCGCTCCGGGGTCTTCGTGCCGGCCAGCTTCCGGAGCTCGGCCTCCGTCGGAACGGGACCCGTTCCTTCGACGTCCTCGATGTCCGCCAGGATGACCGGCGAGAGCTTGAGCAGCCGCAGGAGCTGGCTCACCCGCGCCCGGGTCAGCCCCTCGCGCCCGGCGAGGTCGGCGGCGTTCTCCACGCGCCCTGTCTCGATGCGGCGGGCGAAGTCCCGCGCGCGGGCGAGGTGCCCCCGGAGCGCTGCGCGGCGGCTCGCCCACGGGTCATCGAATCGCGCCACGTCAAGGACGTCGCTCGCATCGGCGTCCTGGCCACCCGTGGCGCGATTCCCGCTGCCCGTGGCGCGATTCGGGTCGGAATCGCGCCACGCCTCGCCGGCGGCCTTCGACGAGCGGGAGCCCGCCCGCCGACGCCGGAGCGCCGCGAGGGGAGGGGGCGGGCGACGCAGCCCGAAACCCGGGTGCGGAGGCAGGTCTGCCTCGACGACCCAAAAGGAAAGGGCCGCGTGGTTCGTTTTCCCACGCGGCCCAAAATGGCTCCCCAGACTGGACTCGAACCAGTGACACCCGGATTAACAGTCCGGTGCTCTAACCGACTGAGCTACTGGGGAAGAAGCTGGCTTTTCAGGCAGCAGCCGCTGTGACGGGGTCTCCCCCCAGCGACGCCGCCGCATCTAACCGCTTGTCGGGCCGCGTCAACGACTCTTGAGGGGGAGGTTGCTCGGTGGGGGATTCGGCAGGGACGAGGGGGTCCGCTCGATGAGGCTTGACGAATGATGGAGTCATCATATGAATGGGACATCATGTGAGGTGAGTGTGTCCGAGTCCCTTCCCATCGAGCCAGCTGCTGCCCGTGCGTTCTGGAGTCGCTCGGCACCGCGGTACGACCTGTCCATGTGGGTGCTGGGCTGGCCGCTGGGGCCGGCGGGCAGGCTGGCGGCGGAGGAGGTGAGGGGAGCGGGTCGGGTGCTGGAGCTCGCGGCGGGTACGGGCCTGGTGACGCGGGTGCTCGCGCCGGCGGTCGGGGAGCTGGAAGCGACGGACTACGCGCCGGGCATGGTGGCCCGACTCGAGGATCGGCTGGCAAGCCTGCCGAACGTGACGGTGCGGCAGCGGGACGTGTACGCCCTCGACGGGCCGCCTCGGTACGACGCGGTGGTGGCGGCCAACCTGCTCCACCTGCTGCCGGATCTGGACGGGGCCCTGGAGCGCATGATCGCCGTGCTGCGGCCCGGCGGGCGCCTGGTCGTGCCGACCTACTGCCACGACGAGACCGGGCTCGCCAGGCTGGTCTCCGCGGGGATGGGTCGGCTGGGGTTCCCGGGACAACGGGCGTTCTCGCTCGATGCGCTCGCGGGGGCGGTCGAGGCGCACGGCCTGCGGGTCCGGCAGCGGCGGGTGTTCGCCGGGGTCCTGCCCATCGGCTTCGTCTCCGCGGACGTCCCCGGCTGACTCAGCGCCCCGCCGCCTCCGCGAGCAGCTCGAACCACGCGGCCCAGTCCCGGTCCTCCAGGAAGCGCTCGATGCGCGGCACGTCGGTCGGGCGCAGGCTGCCGAGTCGGCGGCTGGAGAGCTGGAGCAGGACCTCGGCCCGGCAGGCGCCCTCGTGGTCGGGGTGGTGGGGGAGCACGACCGCGTCGACGATCCGGCAGGCCCAGCGGTGGACCTCGCGGGGACCCCAGTCGCCGCGCTGCCAGCGGGCCAGGGCGCGGGCGACCTCGGCGGCGGTGGGCATGCCGCGCTCGCGGCGGACGTGCTGGGGCTCGGGCACACCGAGGCTGGCGACATGCGCCCACACGAAGCGCCGCACCTCGTCCTTGGCCATCACCTCGCCGAGCTTCTCGACCACGCGCTCCAGCGCCTTCTGGGCGGCGGCGCGCTCTCCGGGGGTCGTGGCGCCGGCGTGCAGGGCCTCGACCCTGGCCAGGCGCTCCCGCAAGCGACGCTCGACGTCTCTGCCCATACACCACCTCTACAACAGGTGGTCGACTCACGGAAGAACTTCCTTCAGTGCAGACCGTTTGCGCCGTGTCTCACCATGCGGTGACACAATCCGACGTCTCCGGTGGCACCGTCGTGTCTACCAGACGACTCTAGGAAACAGACCCGTCGCCCGGAGGCTCCATGCGTCGCTCGCTCGCGACCTCGCTCGTCCTGGTCCTGGCCCTGCCCTTCGTCGGCTCCGTCGCCGGCGCCCGCTCGCCCAAGGAGGCCGCGGATCCGCCCGCGCAGCCTGCCGATGCGACCCGGCAGATGACGCCCGAGTCCTACCAGAGCGCGGCCGGCTTCTACGCAGCCGGGGTCCTGTCCGACTACCACTACGCCAAGCGCCCCATCGACGATCGGATCGCCCGCGTCTGGCTCGACGTCTACCTGGACGACCTCGACCCCCTGCACCTGTTCTTCCTCGACGGCGACGTGAAGGACTTCCAGGGGCGGGCCGCCGAGATCGACGACGACATCCGCGCCGAGCGTCCCGACTACGATCTCGCCTTTGACGCGTTCACCCGCTACCGCCTGCGGGCCAAGGAGGCGTACGGCTTCGCCAAGCAGGTGCTCGACGAGGACCTGACCTTCGATGATCCTGCCGCCGAGGTGGTCGTCGACCGCGAGGACGCCCCCTGGTCCAAGGACAAGGCCGCCCGCGAGACCATCTGGCGCGGGTGGGTCCACTCCCAGGTGCTCGACGCGCTGATGCAGGGCGAGACCATCGAGTCTGCCAGGGAGAAGCTCCACAAGCGCTTCGACCGCTCCATCCGCAACCTGGAGCGCATGGACAACCGGGACGTGACCGAGATCTACCTGACCTCGCTCGCGACGGTGTTCGATCCGCACTCCGCCTACTTCAAGCCGTCGTCGTCGGAGGACTTCGACATCCGCATGCGCGACTCGCTGGAGGGCATCGGCGCGGAGCTGCGCGGAGAGGACGGCTACACCAAGATCGTGCGCCTGATCCCGGGTGGTCCGGCCGAGGCGACCGGCGAGCTGAACAAGGGTGACCTCATCCTCGCCGTCGCCCAGGGGGCCGAGGAGGCGGTCGACGTCGTGGAGATGCGCCTCGACGACGTCGTCAACCTGATCCGCGGCCCCAAGGACAGCGAGGTCCGCCTGACCATCCGCCCCGCCGCGGATCCGTCGATGACCAAGATCGTCTCCATCACCCGAGACAAGGTCGTGCTGGAGCGGGTCAGCGCCAAGGCGGAGCTCCGCGAGGTGAAGGGCGCCGACGGGAAGACGCTCAAGGTCGGTGTCATCGAGGTGCCCAGCTTCTACGTGGACTCCTGGTCGGCGCGGAACAGCCCGGACACCCGCTCGACCACCAACGACGTGCGCCGGCACATCGAGTCCCTGCGCGAGCAGGGGGCCGAGGCGCTGCTGCTGGACCTCCGCGGCAACGGCGGCGGTGCGCTCTCCGAGGCGCTCTCCCTCACCGGCCTGTTCATCGATCAGGGCCCGGTGGTGCAGATCAACGATCCCAAGAGCGGGGTCAGCGTGCTCGAGGACCACGACCGCGGGGTCGCCTGGTCGGGCCCGCTGGTCATCGCCACCGACGAACTCTCCGCGTCCGCGTCCGAGATCTTCGCCGGCGCCATCCAGGACTACGGCCGTGGCCTCGTGGTCGGCGCGCCCCAGACCCACGGCAAGGGCACCGTCCAGCAGATGGTCGACCTGGGTGCCCTGCCCAGGACGGCGGCCCTCCGCGCCGAGGCCGACAAGATGGGCGCGCTCAAGTTCACGGTACAGAAGTTCTACCGGATCTCGGGCGCCAGCACCCAGCGCAAGGGCGTCGTGCCCGACGTGGTCATCCCGAGCCCCTGGGAGGGCATCGACGTGCTGGAGGGCGACCTCGACAGAGCACTCCCCTACGACGAGGTCGACGCCGCCCGCTACACGCCGCTGCCCATGACCGTCGACGTGCCTGCCATGCAGGGCGCCAGCGCCGCTCGGGTGGCGTCCGAGCCCCTCTTCGGGTGGCTCGCCGAGGATGTGTCCGAGCGAAAGGCCAGGAAGGACCAGGACTCGGTCAGCCTCCACCGCGAGACCCGCGAGAAGGAGCGCCAGGAGCGGATCGACAAGCTCAACGCCCGCCGCAAGGCACTGGGCATCCCGGAGCTGAAGACGGCCACGGACGAAGGGCTGGTGCCGGTCGAGGACGAGGACGAGGAGACGGAAGGCCCGTTCGCCGACCTCGACGAGGCGCTCGACGCGGCCATCCTCGACGAGGCGCTCGCCATCACCGCCGACTTCACCGGCCGCTGGAACCGCCCGCCGGCCCTCGCCGACGCCGACACCCACAAGGTCAAGGGCCGCTGATCCGCGGCGGTCGACGGCTCGCTGTCGATCGCCCTGACATTGACCCCCTCTGCAGACCGGCGTAGCGTCGGTGTGGAGGTGTTCATGCGCTCATCGGTCCTCGTCGTCTCGCTCGCGCTGCTCGGTCTCACCGGCTGCGCCAAGGTCAACGCAGTCCTCGACTCGGTCAACAACACGATGGACACGGTCGACGACGCCAACCGCACCGTCGATCGCACCGAGCGCACTGCCAACCGCACCAAGGCCAACGCCGAGGAGGCGAAGGAGACCGCGGACGAGGTCGGCGAGAAGATGAAGAAGGACGACGACGACGCCACCGAAGAGGTGGACGACGACGTCGACGACGAGGACGAGGCGGACGAGGAGGCCGAGGACGAGGCGGAAGAGGGCGAGCGCGGGCCGAGCGGGAATCGGTAGGTCTGGACGCCGCCTGGCAGAGCGCCGGAGGTCTGACGGAGAGCACCGCGGCCGCTCCGTCGGACTCGGGGTCAGGACGTGAGGGGTTGGACCTGAGCGTGGCGCCAGATGCAACCCCTCTCGTCCTGACCCCCGATCGGACGGATCGGGCCACCGGCAGGGAAGGATGCAACCCCTCTCGTCCTGACCCCGACGGCTCACCGCGGCTCCCCCTCCGTCAGACCTCCGGAGCTCCGCTCCTCCGTGTTGAGAGCCGCCGTGCGAAGCTCCGACTCCCCCTCTGCGCCTCTGCGCCGAGCGGTCGCTCGCCATGACGGAGTGGGTGGCGAATCCCCCTCAGTCCTCAGAACCACCCCCTCAAGTGCCCGCCGAAGTCGACCAGCACGAGATCCACCTCGTCCGGGCCGATCAGCTCCAGGCTCGGCCGGTACTCGAGCTGGAACTCGAGCGGGATCACCCGCAGGTTGATCTCGAGGCCGGCGATGGCGTGGGCGCCCAGCCAGAACTGGTCGCCGACCGCGATGTAGGGGCCGGCGCCGACGCACCAGCCGATCTCGTAGTCCTCGTCCTCGACGATGGCGGGCATCTCGACCAGAACCGAGCCGGAGAGGGCGAGGGTGCCGCCGCGGTCGTTGGTGGCGCCGCTGTCGACGCCGGCGACCAGCTGCAGGGACAGGTTCTCGTCGACGGTCGCCTTGAGGGACAGGCCGGTCGTGCGGGTACCGCCGCCGATGCCGATGCCGATCCGGCCGGGCTCGCGAGGTACGGCCTCGAAGCGCCGCATCGGGGGGTGGAAAGAGGGGGCGACTGCGGCCCCTGCCTTGTCGGCGGAGTCGGCGGCCAGGGCGGGGGTGGCGAGCAAGGCGAAGGCCAGGGGCAACACGCGCATGGAGGGCTCCTCGTCGTGGTCTTCGAGCCTAGCGGAAGTGGCGCTGCCGGTGCTGACGTCGGGCTCGACCCGGACTGGCGCTACTCTGACAGCGGCTGGGGGCGGACCCGGAGCTGGAGCATGCAGCCTCCGACCGAGAACCCGGAGTCCGAGAGGTAGCCGGTGGGCTCGCCGCTCAGCTTGCGGGAGCGAGCGAGTACGTCGACGAAGCAGCCCAGCCCGGCGCCGACGGGGCGGGCGTGCACCACGTCGAAGTCCGCGCCGAAGCGCACGAAGGGCACCGGGCGGGCCGACATCGGCGCCTCCTCGAGATCGTAGAGGCGCTCGTCGCCGGAGTCGGAGTCCGTGAACGACAGGGTCTGGGACACTCCGCCGGAGCTCGGAACGATCTGGGCGCCCAGGCCGGCGCGCAGGGAGAGCCGCGGGAAGCCGGGCGGGCGCCAGCCAGCATCCGCAACGAAGGTCGGCAGGACGGAGCTGTCGTTCCGCCCGTTGCTCTCGCAGCCGTCCTCGTAGAAGCCTCCGGGCACCACGCACTCGACCTCGGGCACCTCCGCGCGCTGGGCGACCCGCAGCTGGATCCGCAGGCGCAGCTCGAGCGAGGACGCGACGGGCACGATGACGCCGCCGCCGGCGTTCAGCGCGATCCAGCTGCTGTGGATCCAGGCGTTGTCGGCCACCTCGGGCGCGAGCAGGTTCCCCGGTGCGAACTCGGTGGCATCGACGACGAAGTCCCGTCGGGTGCCAAACGCATTGCCGAGCCCGACGGACCCCTCGATCTCGACAGCGTCCGCCTCGGGCGGGCGCAGCGCCCAGTCCTTCACCGCAGCGCCCGTGTTCCGCTCGCTCTTCTCGGGCTCGTCGGGCACGTAGCCACGGGCCCGCATGCACGCGTCCATGAGGGTCTCGTCGACCTTCATCTGGGTGCCCGCGCGCGCGCCGTTCTTGTCCCGCGAGTACTCCTCGGAGGAGTAGCGGGCCTCCTTGAGGCACTCGTAGCGGTCCTTCTGGAGCTGGACCTCGTCGCTGCGGGTGGGGTGGACCCAGGTCACCTGCTTGGGCACGCACGCGGACAGGGTGACCAGCGCAACCAGTGTGAGCGACGACGCCCTCATCGATCCTCCACTCGGACTTCAACCGGGGTGCGGGTTTCCGCCCCCGCTCAGCGGGGCGTTCTCGCACGCCCCACGTCGACCGTCAACCGCCAGGACCAGCGATCAGTCGGTTTCGACCCGGATCGGTCCCAAGGGTCCCGCGGTGGGGTCGAACGCGTCCACCACATCCTCGACGTGATCACCCTGCAGCCCGAGCCAGGGCAGCACCTGCCGCCACACGTCGCGGGGGCTCGCGCCGGCGTCCCGCAGCTCACCCACGTGGGCGCTGCCATGGGACTTGGAGAGCTTCTTCCCGTCCGCACCCAGCACCAGCGGGCTGTGCATCCAGGTCGGAGGATCGGCCTGAAACGCCTCGAAGAGTCGGATCTGCACCGCGGTGTAGGCGAGCAGGTCCGCGCCGCGTACGACCTCGGTCACCCCATCCTCGATGTCGTCGGCGACCACGGCCAGCGGGTAGGTGTAGAACCCGTCGTGGCGCTGCAGCACGGGATCGCCGAGCTCGGCGGCGGGGTCGATGACCTGGGGACCGAAGCGGCGATCGACGAAGTGCACCGGGTCGTCGGGGAGGCGGAAGCGGAGCCGGCCCCGGCCATCCTCGTCGTCGTGGTCGGCGTCGCGGCAGGTGCCCGGGTAGATGCCGCCGGCGTCACGGACCATGGCCCGGGTACAGCGGCACCAGTAGACTTGCTGCCCGAGGCGCTCGACCT
>MDTC01245289.1_pt1 | contig 20022 bp, 6 predicted proteins | sample 811181 | NCBI WGS metagenome assembly MDTC01 (sample SAMN05326644, study PRJNA326480) | marine metagenome | isolation source: seawater | place: Pacific Ocean: North | collected 2011 | reverse complement strand
GCTGTAATTAGTATACCTCAAAAAGCACCTGAAGGTTCTATACTTAGAACTGAATCTCCGTTTGATTTACTTGAACGTATAAAGAAAGTAGCAACTGAATGGGTGCAGCCAGGTCATAAGCGTGGATCTAATACTCATAACGTTTCAGCTACTGTTAGTTTAAAGCAAGATGAGTGGGATAAAGCAGGTAAGTGGATGTGGGATAATAGAGATTATTATAATGGTTTGTCTGTGCTACCATACGACGGTGGTACTTATACTCAAGCACCATTTGAAGATATAGATAAATCTAAATATCATACTTTAATGAATAGTTTAACTGATATTAATTTAACTAATATTGTAGAAGTTGAAGATGAAACTGATCTAGCTGGTGAACTAGCGTGTGCAGGAGGCGCTTGTGAAATAATATGAAACGATTAGCGATAATAGGAGGCATCGGCATGATGACTATGTCGGGAGCAAACATGATGTGGCATGGCCAAAGCTTTGGCAACAACCCAAATACTCTTGCAATAGCAAGTGGAGCATTTATATGCTCAATTGGAATAAGTTTAAAAATATAGTTATGTGTCCATTATGTGGAGGTCTCTGCGGAGGCTGCTAAAATAAAAAGGGGACCTCGTTTGAGATCCCCTTTTTTGGTTACAGGAACTTTTGGGTATGGTGCCCAGTTTTTTATGTTCCTTATTTAATTTTTATTACTTGCTTTTTTATTTTAATACCACCTCTTTTAGACTTTTTAGACTTAGGCTTTTTAGCTTCTTTATCTTTCTTAGATTCTAATTGCCATTGTGGCCAACCTAAAAGCATAGCAACTCTTTCCCAAACATCGTTGTCTTCGTTTAAAGCTCCTCCTATATTGTCTATCTTGTATAAAACTCTATCTAAAGGTACGTTTGTTATAGCTGATATTACTTTAGCAAATGCTTCATAAGCAGGATTACCTAAATTAAAACCATCATCAAACATTTTTTGTCTACGTTTTTTACTATCAAAATGCCAAGCAGCTTGTTTTAACTTGGATATTTTGGAATATATAGGTGGAGAAAATTTAGTTAAGTTCCACACAGAATCTACATATTCTGGTCTTGATCTTCCAGATCTTTCGTATAGATCTAACAAGAAATTTTTACTAACTGAAACAGCTTGTCCTCCTATACCTAGTCCTCTTAATAAAGAATCTAACATACCGTTAGCAGTATCTAAATATTTTTCTTGTTTAGAATCTTCATCATCATCATCTCCAAAACCTAAAGCAAATACAGCTTGTTGAAGCGCATTGAATATTAAATTTTGAACTACTCCATAATATATTACTTTACTCATATTAGCTTTCCAATCACCTCTTTTGTTAGCTAGATCTTGAATAGCTCTCTTTTGTAATCGCGCATACTGCATTGGCGTGTTGGCGAAAGCTAAAACAATTCTACCTAAATCACTTGATTGTTGTTGTGATATTTTACTAGGATCAGAAGACTGTTGAGACTCTTCAGATATAGACCTCCAATCAATAAGTGCTTGGGCCTCAGCTTCAGATTGAGTCATACTTTGATTTTTAACTAAATCATTTACTCTATTTCTATAATAAGTGGCACCACCAGAAGCAATAGCAAAACTATCAGCATATTGAGTAGGTAAATATCCTTTTTCAAGGATATAAGATATAGCTGCTTTAGCTTTGTTTTTACTAGTTGCAGCAGCATCTGCAATTTCACTTTCTGATATGTTTAATCTTAATCCATTACGTCTATCTTTTAAATAGTCAGAATTCATTAACATCGTAAAGTCTTTCCAATATTGTTTTTGATTAGCAAAAGCTTTACCAGCTTGATAAGGATTATTAAAACTCCAATTAATAAAGTTTATAGAAGATATAGTCTGTAGTACAGCTGATCTAGTATTGAAGAACATTATAGTTCCTATAGATCCATTTATATAATCTAATACTCTATTACTTAATCTATTACCTGTTGAAACTCTATTTCTACCAGACTTCATTCTAGATAACATATTTTCTAATGCTTCTCTATATTTTGATCCATATAAAGCTTCTAATTTATTTAAGTTAGCTTCACTGTATATTGCATTTACATTATCTGTATATCCAGAATCTTTTAAATATTTAGATCTTTTTACTTTATTAAGTAGTTCTATTAAGTCTGTAGTTATTGTACCGCTTAACCAGTTTTGATCTGGCTTAGCGTATCCATCTCCTTTAGTTATACTTAATATTTGCTCAGCAAAAAGACTAAGTTTAGGATCATTTATTATAATGTCATTTAATTCTTTTAAATCTTTTTTAGATAAACCAGGAATATCATAACCCATCATTGTATACAGATGTACTCTTACAGCTTGCTCGTTTGTAAATCCCGATTCTGTTTGTTTCTTTAAGTCTTTAGGTATGTTTAATTCTTTCTTAAGAGCTTTAAAATCGTTCATTAAATTTACTCTTGCTGCAGATAAACTTTCCATAGCAGACATATATGGATTAAGTAAATGTGTTTTATACCAAGCCATTTGAGCATCACCTTTTCTACCTTTAGATAGTGTAGGATATATTAAACCAAGCATATCTTCTGCAGAATAAGGAATAAAAAAGTTAAACTTACCTTTACTAGCTCCAATAGTTTTAGCTTTAGCTGCAGAATATTCTTTATAAAATTCTATACCTGTTGTTTCTTCTATTACTTTATTAAACTCTTCACTCAAACTATTACTTAATCTAACTTTAGCTTGTTGTACTTTTGACTTAACATCTATAACATTTAAAGCGTCTTGAACTGCTCTTACATTTTGATATGCATCATCTGCAAAATAAAAATCATTATAACCCTCAGCTGCTTTATCTATTATCCAATTAGCTTTTGCTTCTCCTTTAGAATTACCTAGACCTATTATATTATCTAGCTTGAATTCTAAACCTTCTGCTTTTAAAAATTCATATATAGCAAATCTAGCTTCAGGTGCTCTAGCTGTTAATACAAAAATATCTTCGTTGCCTCTAGCTTCTTTTATTTTTTTAGCTATATCAAATAATGGCCCACGCTTACCTTGACTAACTTTATTAAACTCTGAAAAATCAAAATCATAGCCTTGTTCTTTAAGCTCAGCTCCTCTTTTTGCAAATTGCTCTGCATTTAATTTTCCAGTTTTACCATCAGGAGAAGTATATAGAACATCACTTTTAGTAAATGCCAGTGTATCGTCAAAGTCAAATACTCTAATCTTTTTAATAGGTTGATCTAATTTGTTAGCATATTTTAAAGCTGCATCAATACCTAAAGCTTTACTTAGTATATCTTGCATGTTAAGACTATCATCTACGCTTAAAACTTTAGAACTACTTAACATTTTTGTATCTTCTTTACCAGCTTTATTTTGTTCTTGAAGCACAGGTAAATTTAAATCCATTTGTTCTCTAGCAAAGTCTTTTGTTATTTGTCCTTTTACTACACGAACTATTAAATCATTTTGAAAAGCTATTAACTCAGGAAAACTTTTAGCATCCACTCTTACGTTATAATAATCAGTTAACATAACTACATTATTATTTTCATCTATATACTGTAGAGTATTTAAATCAAAGTCAGGTACAGAAGCATATCTAATTGCCCAATCATAAGCTCCCATTAAAGTAAAAAATAGATCCTGTTTTTTAGGACCGGTTTTCATGCCGTATTCTTTTCTATTTACTTTATTATCATTAATTCTAGTTATAGGACCTTGTAAAAAATTCTTAGTAATACCAGTAAAGTTACCTTTAACAATACCATCGCTAGCTAATAAAAATGCTTGTTTAGCCGTTAAGCTAGCTCCTAAAGCATGTTCTTCTACTATAGAACCTGTCATACCTAATTGTCTAAACCTAATAGGACATATAGTTCTCATAAAATGGCTTTGATGAAAACTAGTAGCTTGTAAAACACCAAGTGAAGCTTGTTGTAAACTTTTACCACCGTCTTGCACTCTTTCAAAAAACTGTTCTAATATTCTTTCTTTATTATCTATTTGCTCTACAAACTCTTTATTTCCAAAACCTTTATCAAACTTATCTGTTGTTTGACCTACTCTAGATAACGCATCTTTCATAGTAGCTTGATCCATGTCAGATGCATCTTCATTTTTAAATGGAGGTCCATAGCCTTCGAACTGATCAGATTTTTCAAACTCTGTTAACCACCTGTCTAAACCACCTTCACCAGTCTTAGAGTCAAAAGGTAAGCCATGTGTTTTGTAATCCATTTTAGTATCTACACCATTTACTTTTCTATATACAGACTTTGGTGTACCAGCAAATGTACCTGGGCTTGATTTAAAAAATACTTTAGGTAGCATTTTTATAAGCTTAGGCATTTCATCTTTTTTAAAAGCTTCTCTGTCTTCTGCTTTATTAAAATTATAAGAGTTAAGTTTAAGATCTACAGCTAGTTTATTCCAAAATCCTTTATCGAGTATATAGTCTTCATATACAATTTGCGAAGAACCTGATTTTAAAACAGTCTGCTGTGAATTAGAGAACATAGCTCTAGGATCTCTTTGTAGTTTTCTAGATATTTTAGAAAGATCTTGAGGCTTAGTGCTTTTTCTAAACACTGGTGGCACCATATCTTTACCTAGCTCAGCAGCTACAGACTCAGCAACTGATTTCTTAACATTACCTCTAGCACCACTACGTTTTCCTGTTTTAGGATTAGTTAAAGGTGGAAACACCTTATCTATTAATTGTTTATCAGTAAACTGCTTAAGCTCATATAGATTAACACCTTGCGCTGTATTCTCTACAAATACATCATCACGTAATTGAGCAGCATCTATATCAGCTTGTTTAGTTAATTTAACAGGCGGCTTAGTAAAAATTCTATCAGCAGGTTTTGTTTGAGACTCTAGCTTTACAAAGAATTGAGGCGGCATATTTTTCCTTAGCTTAGGTGCTAAAACTTTTATAAATTCTTCATAGTTTTTACCTGTGCCAAACTTTTTTAATACCGCTGGAGTAATCTTTGCTTCTAATGTTTCTTTTATAAATGATCTAAAGTTCTTGTCATCAATATCCGGTTTGACGCCTGCTTCTATTTCTAGCACAGCTGTTTCAATAGCATCTTCTAATTGTTGATCTACTAATTCAGGTGAAGCTTGTTTTAATTTTGATTTAGGAACTTCAACTTCACCTTCATCTATTTGATCTTCTATATTTACACTAGTGTCTTGAATATCTCTAGGTCTTGATGTATCATCAGTAGTTTGATCTATCGAAGTTGTAGGAACTCTTTTAGCATAGTCTTTCTTTACATCTAAGAGAGCTTTTTGTGCTATACCACCTAAACCTCCTTGTTGTTTTTTTCCGTATAAATAACTAAATAAACTTCTCTTGTTACCATCTAATACAGGCGAGAAATTTTTTAATACTCTAAGCTGTAGTTCTTCTTTTATTTTTCTATTTACCTCTCGTTTTACATTATCAGGTAAACTTTGTAAGTTTGAATCTCTATTTATTAATTGATTAATATAACTATCAAATTGAGTATTTTCAGTTATCTCATTATAAGCTACAAAAGCTGCATCACTGTTTTTAAAATCTTCATTTGTTTTTATATCTTCCGTGACTGCTGAATCAAAAGCACTAGCCATATTGCTAACTGACTGAGATGCGGCCATAGCAGGTTGAGCTTGATCAGTCATTTGTATTACTTGAGTTTCTTGAGTAGTAGGAGTTTCAACGTTAACTACCTCTTGTATTTCAGGTGTAAATTGATCTCTCTTACCTTCTATACGTTCTTTAGTTTGTACTGAATAATCTTTTATAAAATTATAAACACCTTGCGCGCTGTCCCAAGATAAATCTTTTTCACTACTAAATAGCCTTTTAAAACCCGGTACATTATTTATTAACCATTGACCTATTTGATCAAATATACTTTGGTTATATTGTATATCACCTCTTACTACAGCATCATGAAAAGCGTTAAACCACTCCTCTGTTGTAGCTTGATTTTCATTACCGTAATCTTTCTTTAGTCTAGCAATAACAGCATCATATTCAGACTTAGACAAAACACCTTGAAAGTCTTTTATTAAAGACTGCTTTTGATCTTCATTTAAACCTTGTAATTCTTGTGCTGTAATATCATGTAGTATCTCGTGTGTTTCAGCTGATATAGAAAATAGTTTTTTAATAGCCTGTTTATTGACTATGATTTTACCATTACCTTTTACATACAACGCATCTTCTTTACCCGATATTTCTAAGCCAGCGTCCTCAGCAGCTTTAATAAAATCTTGTTCGCTTTCAACTTCTGTTATATTTCTACCAGATTGTTCACCTATTTCTTGCTGAACCGCAGCGGCTTGATCAGCGTCTGTTTCAACTAATACATTGTTAGGATCTGTTTCAATAGCATCTATTTGGTCTTGTATTTCTTTTATAGCTTTATTAATTCCAGCTACATCATATTTGTTTTGACCTTTTAATCTAGTTTCTAACGCTTGTTTCTCTACATATAATTCTGCTACTTGAGTTTGTGCTATACCACTTAAGTTTTGATTTATGCCATTATATATATCATAAAGCTGTTGAGCTTTTGCTATTTTTTGTTTTCTAAGAGGATCTGTTTTAGGTAGGTTAGCCATAAAAGATTGTAGCTCACCCGCATCTCTTAATATATTAGCTCTTTCTCTAGTATATAATTCTACAGTAGCTCTGTCTTCTCCTTTTAATAAATCTACACCAGATAAAACTTTAGGCGCTTGAACACTAGCTTGGTATACACCACCAACAGCACCTGTTAAAAATGATATAGTAGCTATATGTTTTAATTGATCTTGATAAGCTTTACTACTCATGTCTGGTAAGTCTAACTCAACTCCTTTACCTAAAGAACTAGCAAACGCTTGATCTACTCTAACACTAGAGATTTCTTGTGTAAGTTCTACTAAAACCTCTTCTAAACCTACAGCTGTAGTACGACCTAATCTTTTAACAGCTTTAGACATTAAGTCTCCAATCATTAATTGTACGTCTCTTTGAAGAGTTTTTAAAGTTACTTTACCACTTAAATTACTTATTAAATTTGCAGTAAGCTTTTTAGTTAGACTTTTGCTAATACTAAAACTACCGCCTAGTATCTTACCTCCTAAATATTCTAAACCACCCTCTACACTTGCCTGTAAATATCTTCTAGCAAAGTTAACATCTTTTCTAAAGTCTTTCTTAAAAACTTGTCTAGCTTCTCTACTGCTGGCTTCAGGGTTATCTATTTGATATTGAGCTATAAAATCTTCTTCTAATTGATTTGTTTCTTCTACATTGCTTAATAAAGAACTAAAGAAGTAACCGCCAAACAAACCACCAACTGGAGAACTTAAAGAAGCTCCTAACATTTGTCCAAACGTACTTACAACACCACCTACAATACTTTCATCATAAGACTTTTGATAAAACCTATCTATACCTTTTATTTCAAAAACACCTGCAGCTCCTTTTACTTCGGCTGGCAATGACTTAGCTTGAGCATCTAACATGCTGATATTGTATTTATATTCGCTATCACCTATCACTCCAGTCATATTACCTAGTTCATTAAAAAACCTAGAAATATCTTGAAGAGCTACTACTTTACCACCTAAACTTGTAAAAAACTGTTTAGAAACAGAGTTTACACTAGCTGCTATAAATGATCCTTGACCTTCGGCATATTTTTCTATATCGCTAGTTAACTCATTTATAGTATCTGTCTCAAGTTGTAATCTCAAGTTAGTTAAATCACTTACATTAACTATTTGTAAAAGATTAGCGACGTCTTCTTGTATGTTTTGTATTTCTAATCCTTCTTTCTGAAACTTATTAAAAAGTTTATCATAGTTTGTTTTTCTATCTATAAATTCTTTTTGATATGTATCGTCTAGATCTTGCAAAAGAATATTAATATCATTAAAATCTTTTACACGTCCATCTATTTTGGTTTTATATTCTTGTTCTAAATTAGCTAATTTGTTTAATATTTCTTTTTGCTTATTAGGGTTTAATCTTAAATCTCCTTTAAGTAAGTTAGCTTGCTTTGTAAAATCTTCTGTTATACTATTTACATCTTCATTTATATCAGCTTGTCTTTTAACTAATTGCTCTGCTTTATTTTTTGTTTGAGCATTGTAACTATCTATATCAGCCTTTGAATTTTCAACTTCATCAGCTAATTCTTTTATTTTTGTAACTTTCTCTTCAGCTTTAGGTAATATATTCTCTAACTTTTGAATACTATTTTTAGTATTTTCTAAATTAGCTTCTCTCTGTTTATCTATTTTACCATCATCTTTATAATCTCTAGGTATAGTTTCTAAAACTCTACGCTCTCCTAAATTTTTATCAATAAAATTAAACATTGATTGAGCATTGTCCATGTCTGATCCTTTTCCAAAGACTCTTGCGCTAGGCTTGAAGACACTTCTACCAATTTCTAAAATACCAAAAGTAGCCTGAGCTCCAAATCCTTTTTCTAATAAAAGTTTTGTAGCTGCAGCTTCTATAGATGTAAAGGAACCTGGAGTTATAGAGTTTTCAATTTCCTCCATAGTTATACCATTGGCCAATGCGGTTTGTACAAAACTTAAATTTCCTATTTCACCTTCATCTTTATCTCCTAAATTACTTTTAGTAAAAAATACAGGATTTTTAAATACATAAACTTCATCACCATCTACCTCGGCTCCTATACCATTTCTTAAAAATTTAGTGTTGATAGTGTTTTTAATTTCGTTAGATTCTTGAGCAAGAAGATTATTAGCTTGATTGCCTTGTATTACAATATCCCCCTTGCTATACAATAATTCACCATCTTTATTGTATTTATCTTTATTAGCTCTAAAAGTAAATTTAAAATCTTGCTCCCAAGAATAGTTGCCTGCATTTACTTTTTTCTCGCTTTTATCTATGTCACTATAAAACTGAAGCTTTCTACCAGATTCTGATAACCATCTCTCTAAAGTAATAGAAGCTTCACCACTTAAGTTGTTAAGATTTTCTTTTATTTTTATTTCTATTAACTTTACAGCTTCTTTATCTTGTTTTTGAGTTAGATCGTCATACTCGGTATATAAATCATCTAGAGTAGACAAGTTTTGTTGTTGCTGTGCGTCTAGCTTTTTATAAGAAGGTAAGTTTTCTACTTCATCTATAATAGGACGTTCCACTGTTTCAATATACTCAGCCTCACCTGCCGTAGCTGGTTTACCTTGAGCTTTATTTAATACTGGGCTTATTTCTCTGTCTATTAAAGCAATAGGTTTACCTTCTATAATTGCACCATCAGGTGCCGTATATACAGGAACATAATAACTAGAATCTATTACATCTTTAGTTCCTTCAATATCTCCAGTAGTTGTTAATTTTACTCTACCTGTGATGAGCCTAGTACTTACATCACCTGATTTAATTCTAGTTTTTTCATCTTTTACTTTAAGTAAATTCATTAATTTAAGATCATCTCTATCATAATAAGCGTCATCTGCTAAATTTACTTCTCCTTTTGAAAGCTTATCACCTATCAACTCTTGAATTTCTTCTTGTATATCTTCACTATTGTCTTCTTGTAGAGTAAATAGATTTTGTTCCATTTCATAATCTACATTTTCAGGTTGGTCAGGAAGGTTTAAAGTTCTTGTCTCTTTAATTTTCTCTATTACAGGTTCTTGTTCTATTTCTTCTTCTAGATCAATATCAGTATTAATTATTTCATTTAAATCTACTGGAACTATATCCAAAGAAGTGGCGTCCGATTGTAATTCCGTAGTTTCTGGTGCTGCAGGTACCGATACTACATCCGCACCGTTTGCAGTATCCTGTGGCTTTTCCACGTTTTCTTTTTTCTTTTTCTTTTTATCACCATCTCCTTCACCGTTCTCATCAAGGACAATATCAGGATTATTAGCCAACAATTCATCAAATGAATATCCTTTAGCTTCAGCTATTTGATCTAACTGGTCTTTAGTGTAAATACTATCTTTAAATAAGTACATATAATTTTATTTAAGTAAATTGATTTATAACTTCTTCATTAACTTCCTCTACAGGTGTAAAACCTAACTCTTCTTTGTCCATTAATCTTTTTAGTTCCGCTGCATTAGGTTTAGTTTTTGTTTCTCCTTTAGATTTTGATTTATTTATTTGATCTAAAATCAATGTCTGTAGTTTACCATAAGTGTTAGGGACATCTATTCTAACGTATCCACTAGGAGTGTTTTCATATAGTGCATCTAGGACTATAGGATCTCCTGCATAGTCATCTGGTTTCATAGCATCAACTCTATCTCCTGTTAAATAATCTGGATCAACTTGTGTTCTGGTATTTACAGAATTTAAAAGAACTGCAAGTGTTCCTAGTGAATCAGGGCTAGTTAATTTACTAAAATTATTTTTAACATCTTTCAAATCAAAAGAAGTTGCATCATCTTCTAGCTTTAAAACTGATTTTATTGTTTCATCTAATCCATCTGGATCTGTGCCTGCAGATTTAAAATCAATACCATCTTGAGTTGCTACACTTAACGCAGCTTTTTGCCCTTGATTTAACCTCGCTTCTGAAGCTTCTGTCTCTGTCACATTATAACTAGTTATTTTAGTTCCTTCATCACCGTAACTTCTTTTAACTTTATCTGTCAATAATTTTATTAATTCATCTTCTTGAGCTGGATTTTCGTCAGGATTATAAAATCCTTTACCACCCGCCATTTGCCACACGTTTTGCAAGTAATTATAACCAGGTATACTATTTTTCTTAGAATATTTATAACCTTGTAAACCGCCGTCTCTAACAAAAGAAGCTATACCAGCTTCTAACCTAGCGTTAGCTTCATCAAATTGTTTAACAGTTTGAGATATTTTTGTTTTTTTATCTCCTGCAGTGTCAGTAGATGAGTCTCTAGTAGTTTTTATTAAGTTATCATATTCATTTTTATTTAACGACCAAATAGTTTTTACAACTTCTTCGTAAGTACTTCTATTAGTAGTTCCTACTATACCTCCACCTTTTTCTACTAAATCTTTATACTCTGAATAACTTAATCTTAATATACCTTTATCTCCACCATTATAAGTTACATATGTGCTATTATCTTTAAAAGTAGATCCATCACCCCAGGAGTGATATTCAAATCTACCTTGTTTAGTACCAAAGATTATATGCTGTGCGGCTTCAGCTCGTAAACCAAAATTTTCTTTACCATCATCTAATATTAAACCTTCTATGTCTGGATTACTAATTGAATATATATCTTTTATTGTTCCGTCCATATTCCAAGCGTCAGATTGATTTTCAGTAGTTTTATTTAGAAGTTCTACTAGTATAGGCGCTTGCTCTATTATATTTTCTAGTCTTAGCTTCGTCATTTTATACTCTGCGCTACCATAGTCTAACTTACCTAACTCTTCATATAAAAAATTAATATCTGATTCAATACTAAATTGTATTCCCCCTATATCATCGTCATCTATGTCAAATATATTTAAATTATCTTGTAATTGAAGTTCTTCATCTGTTATTCCAGCTGCATTAATTTCATCACTATCTAAATTTCCATCATTGTCAGAATCTGCTCCTTTAAGTTTATCTACAGAACTTTTATTTACTTTTATTATATTTCCACTTAAATCTTTTACATTATAATGATTATACTCTTCTGGTCCTAAGTTATGTACTACAGTGAGACCTGCTCCAGCTTGTTTCTGTTTTAATTCGGCTATATCTACACCTCTAAGATCATTTAGTTTTCTTTGTTTTTCTATTTCTTTTAGTTCAGCTTTTTTTTGTTTTCGATTTGCATCTACACGTTGCTGGATAGTTGTTGTTAAGCCTTGAATACCTTCATTTATTTGCGAATGAGACTTATCTAATATTTGACTAGGTTGCGTATATGTTCCCATACTTAATTTTTAAATTTATTATGCCTTAGCAATTGCGTAGCCAGTTAAACTACCAGCAGCTCCTGTGAAAGCAGCTGTAGCATCTTGCTGATATTGCATTTGCTGTGCTAGTTGATTATCATACAGTCCTTGGGCCCTATCTAATTGCTGCATATCTCTCTTATCTTGCTCTTGATACATAAATAATTTACCTTGAGCATCTAAACCCTGCATCCTTATTTTTTCATTCATTATTTGAGTTTGTAGCGTTTGCTCACCTTGTGCTCTTAATTTTTCATTATCCGCTTCTTGCTGTTGAATATCTGCCGATATACCTTGTTTAGACTTGGCGGCTGCTTGAGCTAAAGCTGTAGCGCCACCAGCTCCTAAACCACCACTACGTAATGTATCTAATGTATTAGCTAAAGCTTGATCAGTTTGTTCAGCTTGCATTTCTGCAGCTTGCGTGGCTACACTTAAATTAGCGTAAGGATTACTTAAAGTTCCAGATAAATCAGTAGCGTCTGCATAAGGATTTTCAATAGGCACCCTATTATTTTCTAATCTAGTAATATCGTCAGCTAAAGTTTTAGCGTCAGTTTGAGCTTGATTAGCTTTACCTTGAGCTACTATACCGTTGACGAGTTGTATTCCAGCACCTATTGCTGCTATTGCGAGTAATGCCATATTTTATTTTTAAATAATTATTAATTTTAAGATGATTTAACTATTTCGCTTCCTACAGCAAATAATTCTTTAGCTCCACCAAGATCTGTAGTTTCATCTGTTTGCATTTCTACAACAGCAAAATAACCTTTTATACCTGTAATGTCAGAGCCAAATATAACTTCACCTGCAGTTGGTTGAGTATTGTTTACTAAATTAGCTACATATAAATTTTCTTTTCTATCAAAACCAGCTCTAGCTGGATACCCTTCGTAGTTGGTATAAAGACCTTCTTGATAGCTTTGTATAGAATTAACTGAATCTGTATTAAAATTTCCATCTTGTATACCTGTTTCATCTGAATCAATACGTGTTACTTTCCAACCACTGTAACCTTCATAGTTTATTGTTTTAAAAACTTTTTGATTTGAAGGGTTTTGATTAAATATAAATTCTATTTTAGAAGGTTGTACACCTTGTCCGTAAAAATTATTTCTTTGTTGGCCTTCTACATTATGTTGATATAAATCAATGTTGTTAAAACTGTAAAATATATTTTTTAAGTTATCCATTTTAGTAGGTCTGTAAGTGTAAAAACTTACCCAACCTTTTATATCATCAGCAAAAGTTAATGTATTAAATTCTGGATTATCGAGTTGACTTTTGTTTGTTGGAGCTATTTGTATAGAAAGAACATAATTTTTTGTATATGCGTCCCAACTACCTAATACTCTATCTTTAACTTGTCTTTCGACTATTACGTTAGCAGGTCTACCAGCAGCTGTAATATCTTGATCACAAGTTATTATATTATTTGTATAATCTATGTTAGTTATATATAAAACTTGAGAGTTAAATCCTTGAACTATAAGCTGCATGCCTATAACTAAACCATCAACACTACTTAAGGTAATAGTATTAGGTGTAGGAAAATTTGGATCTCCTATAGGAATAATTTGTTGATATATTTTAAAATCATTATTTATATTGCCTAGTTTGTCTCTAAAATAATCCGACATACCATACGCTGATATTTCAGTTAAACCATCTCTAGACAGCCTCATAATTGCACCTCTGTTAACATCTGAGAAGTATCTTCTAAAACCATAATAACCAAAAGATTCTGGTTGATTACTCATACCATAATCACCTTCATAAGGTGTTAACGTGCCTAATACAGCTTGTGCTGTTGTTAAAGTGCTAGTTCCGTCAGCACTATAAATTGCATCTTTATCTATTAGTAGTCTATTAACTTTAGCTTGTTGAAATATAGTTAAGTCAGTATCTCTTGCATAAATAAATTGTATATTACCGTATCTAGGATCTACTGTTCTCGTAATGTTTTCTCCAACAGAAAACACATTAGTATTATTAACATCAGTTCTAGAATTAAATACTCCAGAGTAGATTAAACTATTTTCAAAAGATTTTATATTGTCATTGTCTTCTGCTATATAAGCTCTAGGACCAAGCTCAACTGATAGGTTATTAAAACCTCCTCTAATTCTAGACTCTTCTAAATACCATTCATAGTTAAGCTTTGCAGTGTCTGTAGCTCCTAAAGGAAATGTAGGATAACCAACTGGGTTCCAAGGAAGACTAGGCCATTGGCCATTATCTTCATAAGTTCCAGGATCTCCACTAGCATTAATAGTGTTAGTTCCTACGTCTTTATTTATAAACGTGTTAAAGTATGTTACTTCTACAATTGCTCCCATTATATAATCACTTGTATTTTATTCATATTACTACCCACTTTGACTATTGTCGTTATTAGTTCCACCGCCTCCACTAGCGTCTCCTCCACCCGGATTATCAACTCTATCAACAAGATTAGTACTAGAATCAAAAGTAGCAGTAACATAAAAATATAGCTGTATAGTAGCTTTATTAGACACAGATGTATCACCCGCATCAAAAACATCTAGTGTTATTCTATAAAGAGTGTCATTTAAACCCGCGGCAGGTTGATTAGATGCTGGAGGAGTAACATTATTTAAATAAGGTCTTAAATTACCAACCCCATAAACTCCATTTGGATTAATAGAAGCATATTGAGTTGGACCTGAACCACCTTGAGTATTAGTAGTAATATTTTGATAATCGTAAACTGATCTATATTGTGGCATTATAAACAAGCCGTTATTTATAGCATTAAAACCATTTAAAGCATGTTGTCCATTTCCTCCTAAACCAGTGTCTGGAAAAGCAGCAAGAGCATTACTTAGATCTGAATACCAATGAGCTAGTGCTCTTAGCTTATATAAAACTGTTTCTGGTTGATTAGTAAATTCTTGTGTTGGTACAGACTGCCCTGAAGGCCCAGCAGTTACTTGATTACTAATACAAGCAAAAGCATCTATGCTAGTCATACCACCTATGTAGTTCTCTGTACCAGTGGTTAAGTCTGGTCCACCAGTGCCACTATAAGGATTTGGAGGTATTTCATTTGTAAAAACATTTTTTTGACTTCCATTAAACTTTACACTTCCAGCTCCACTCAATGTTTGAAATTTAGGCACACTAGTCATTACGCCTGTGTTTGGATCTGTTTCTATATTGCCTGTCCACCAAAACTCAACATCTTGTATTTTCCATACTAATTCTTCTTTTATTAAAAAAGGTATTCCGTTGACGCCTGAAGCGTAACTACCATTGAAACCACTTAAACAAACTAAAGGAAGCCAGTCATTAGGTCCAACTTGATAATTTAAAGTTGGATTACTTAAAAATGGATCTTGATAAGTGCCTGCGTGCAAAGCTCTATTGTTGCCAACATCAAAAACATTTCCAGGGCCAGGTTGATTAAAAGGTGCTGATGCACTAGGATTATCAAAAACGCCAAAGGGAAAACCACCAGCTTGCCCTCCTCCATAATACGAACTCCCTATTGTAGGTGCAGGACCTAAGCCGCCTCCATTGTCTGTCCAACCAGGAGAAACGTTGTTAAGTAAATTAGGCGGATTAACAGTTATATTAGAAGTTATAGTATTACCATTAGCTCCTAAATTTGTAACTTCAAAGTTTAAAGTATAATTATCTACAACAGGGCTTGATGCTAAAAAAACATTATAAGTATTAGCTTTTATTCTTAAAGTAAATGTATTGTCAGTATTGTCTCTAACTACTTCAAATAAATTAGGTGTAATAAGATTACCATTACCATCTGACATAGATATTAATTGTACAGTAGTATTAGGGTTGTTTAAACCAGATCCAAAAACACCTATTGGTCTAAAAGCGTTTGAAATAACTGTCAAAGGCGCCATTCCTTCGTTGTAATTAAAAAACAAACGTTCTAATCCTATTGGAGTTTCAACATCTCCAGCTAAAATAGAAGTATTTAAATCTTTTATTCTTCCGCTAGTAGAACTTTCATAATATATATCTAAATTAGATACTACTGGTGATACTTCCACAACACTTAATGGAGGTTGTTTATACCACAACACATCACTTCTTCCTGAAGCCCCTGTAACACTAGGATTAGCAGTAGCCCAAGGATTACCCTGGGCATTCGCATTACCAATACTCCCTCCACCAACCTTACCTAATTCTTTAGAAGTAGAAATTTTAGCTATTAAAGTGTCATTTGGAGAAATTGACGAACCGCTAGAGTCACCAAAAGGGACAATCATATCTCCACTGTTATCTCTAGAATTACCAGGAACATTATAAAAAGGACTGACTGTATAATCAGTTGTACCAGTTATTGTAGGTATCCAAGTTATTCCCGCTTCATCTCCTCCATCTACACCCGGGTTAGTTTTGTCATAATTTAAATCGCTGAAAGCACCTATAATTCTTACTGTATCTGGAGTTTTTTCTGGATAATATTGTAAAGAAGATCCATAACTACCTGAATCTAATCTACCAAAAATATTTACTTCAGCAGAAAATTGCCTTTGCTCTGGCCCTACATCTTGAAGTTCTCTTGGTATTTTATTGACATTATCTCCTATTAATACGACGTTTGCTATAGTTCTAGATTGTGGACTAGCTGCAGGACTGTTAGATCCAGCAAATAAAGTAGCGTAATTATTTAAAATACCAGGCAGATAAGCATTATAATACTCTTGCTCCTGCTGTTTAATAACAATTTTATAAGTATACCAACCTGTAGGATTACTTTCATCTGATTTATATAAACCAGCATAACCTCTAACGGCGTTTGTTTCAGGAATTATATTTTGAAATAAGCATTTTATAGAATCTCCTGGCCATATTTCGTTTATAGTAGGTCGAAGAGGTTGATTTTCATTTCTATACGGGTGAAATAAAGTTGACCCTTGAAAACCTACAGCGCCGTCAAAACCATCATTAGAAGAAAGTATTACATCTGATTGCCTACCATATCTATCGCATAATACAATACCAACTTGATAGGTTCTATTTTGCTTAACACTGTGATTAGGATATTCTATTCTAAGCATAGGGTCTGATGCTATTTCTAAAGCAGAGCTTTGAGAGTCTTTAAATTTTTCATCAATTGACACGTTGTATGGAAGTGACTTAGGTCTACCTAAACTTTGCACGAAGTTTCCATAAACTATTCTATTACCTACAGACTCTTGAGTTTTTGCTCTTACTGGCACTTTGTCAGATACTCTAGTAATTTCTGATTCTGGCAAACTTCTTATTGGTTTTCTAGACACATATTTGTAAGTTAATACAGTGTCATTAACATTAGTTAGTTGAGACACGTCTAATGTATCTAATACTCTAAAGTTATTGCTAGAAGAAGACTTCCATATAATGTCTACACTATTAATGTGTAATAAGCTAAGTGACTCAGCCCATGTCATTTTAGTTTGATCTATTTTATCTGGCGCAGGTATTTTAAAATCTATTTCATTAACTAGATTTTCCATTATTTTAGTAATAGTAGACTCATAAGTTTCTATAAAATCACCTCCTAAATAATAGCCCCAATTCTTAGGTATAAAACAAGCTTGTGTAAAAGGAGATATTAAAGAATACTCATTGTCTGCAAATTTAAATCTATATGCAAATTTAACAAAATCATCTTTTAAAACTTCTTCATCTCCTTGGTAATTAGGATCATAATCTGGATTAGCCCCAATAACTAACTTAGACGAGGTAGCTAAATCTACATCTTCAGATAAAACTATTCCATTTCCACCTGAGTTGATATTTAATAATCTAGTATCAGCTGGAACATTAGATAAAAATGCTGGATCGTCTACAACTCTTACCGTGGCACCTATAAAATTACCATTATTGATAGTGCTAACAGCAATAGTGCTTCCACTATTATAAGAACCAGGAACTGGAGTAACTGTTGTAGTTACTGGTAAGTCTTTAGAGACTACATCTTTCATTAATCCTATTCCATCAGATTCTACTCTAAAAGTTATACCTCTACTTGCATATTGAAACTGTCTATCATATCCTTGACCTGGGTTTTGTACGATTACATTACCAGAAGTGTCAATAGCCACTAATTCTCCACCAGTTCCTCCACCGTCAGTTACATTAAAAATTTCACCAACTGTAGTACTTACTGAACCCACCGGTGCTATTTTCTCAGCAGATGTTATTCCACCTAAAACAGCTACTCTAATTGGATCATAAGGATAATATTTAGCTACAGATATTTGATCTTCATTTTGATAATAAGGATTATTATAACCAGCAACGCTTAAGTCATAAGAGTTGTTTATAGCGCTGTCTACGTTGATCTTTCGTGGTTGATTTCTATTGTCAGTCCAAAATAATTGATTTTCTATAAGAGTAACTGACTCAATCAAATGAGTTAAAGATAGATTAAGCCAACTACCAAATACTAATACTTTTGTATTACCTGTAGAAAAGTCATAATAAAGCAATGCACAACAAACACCTTGCTGAGTTGAAACATCGTAAGCGGGGTATGTAGCGCAATTGTTTTGTAATCTGTCTATAGAAGCGTCTGTATAATTTGTAACAAAAGCGTATATACGTTCATTTATATTATCAAAATAACTACCTATCACCTCTGCTTTAGCATCGCTTAAATTAAAGTCAGTTATTTTAAAATTACCAAAAACATTTTCAATAGCTCCAACATCAGGACCTTCAGATTTATTAATATTAATATTCTGAGCATTTCTATACTGTCCATTTGGAACTAACCTAGCGTCTAGGTCTTTGTTCATTTTAGACTGTAAAAAAGTATTTTTTATTTCAGCCATACTTAATGTTTAATCCATTTAGATTTTCCACGCATTACTTGAGTAAATGCTTCTAGTTTAATATTGCTTAATCTTATTTTAGCATTTCTTAATTTAGAAGATTTCTCTCTTCTATATCTATTTATTATATACTCAGGAACATTAGCTCTTACAGACAGTATAGAGTATATAATTTGAGTATACATAGCTTCTTCTGCCATCTTAGGCACTTTAGTATCTACATCATAAGCTAAACCATCTGATATATAATCTAATATAATAAGTTTGTTATGTAAGTTACTACTAAAACAAAAAGTTCCTTTTCTTTCGTCTATAGTGAACCAACCATTTTTCTGGCTAAGCTGTGGATCAATACCATATCTTTGCCCATAAAATAATTTCCACCAATCAAAACCATACACAAAAGGTTCTTCATCTATAAACATTTCACCTGTTAACTGTTTATCATTTGCGTTTTTCCATCTTTCCGTAGTAAGTGATTGAGCGTATTCTAAGTTCTGGCCATAGTTACCTTGAGCGGGTAAACCTGTAGAGTCTTGAACTACTGGCAAAGGGTTGCTAGTTAGTTTATTAGCGGGGTATATAATATGCTTTACACCTAATTGATCTACCCAAGAAAGTTGTACATAGTTTACATAATCTTGAGGAATTACTACACTTAAGCTATGTGGTATAGTAAGTTCTTGAGATTTAACAGATTTAAGTGTATCATATGAAAATTCTTGTAAAGCTCTTTTAGCATGGAATATAACATCTGATCTTCTCGCGTTTGCTATTATATTCCCACTTCCTACATATACATTCATAAAGTTACTTACTATTTCACTTAATGGTACGTATTCATAACCACCGTAATTATTCCATTTTACGTTATCTATAACCCTTACTTTTATACTTGTACCAGCGGTAATATCAGCTGGTATAGTTATTTGATTATTACCACTTAAATAGTAATTGCCTTGATATAGTACATAATCATTATCATTAGCGCCTCTTACCTCTATGACATAGTTAGCGTTAGATGAAGCAGGAATTTCATCTACAATAAAAAATGCGTTCATATAGTTAGGGTTAGGACCCGGCACTGAAACAATTTCAAACTGAGCAACACCTGCACCTGGAGGTGTGTGTGGCATAAAAATAATATCTCCAGCAGCATATCCAGAACCTTGATCAATAATTGTCCATGTAAGAATAGTTCCTGAAGGTCCACCCTGGACCGGTGTAACTGTATCTACTCGTATTACCATACCATTGCCACTACCG
>MDTC01272078.1_pt1 | contig 20031 bp, 13 predicted proteins | sample 811181 | NCBI WGS metagenome assembly MDTC01 (sample SAMN05326644, study PRJNA326480) | marine metagenome | isolation source: seawater | place: Pacific Ocean: North | collected 2011 | reverse complement strand
TCATCAGAATACAAACTTATCGTCAACGGAACAGGTCGTTTCGCAGATCCAGGTGGCCCATATGCAGATGCTGGTTTGACCGGACGGAAAATCATCGTCGATACGTACGGCGGAATGGGCCGTCATGGTGGAGGTGCTTTCAGCGGAAAAGATCCATCAAAGGTTGACCGAAGTGCTGCATATGCAGCGCGCTGGGCTGCAAAGCACGTTGTTGCAGCTGGGTTAGCTACACGATTTGAGATTCAACTCGCTTACGTTATTGGAGTTGCAAAGCCAGTCAGCCTCATGGTGGATTCTTTCGGAACAGGTACCGTATCTGATTCAGAACTCGCACACAGAGTCCAAGAGACATTTGATTTCAGGCCGGCCGCTATCGCAAAAGATTTAGATTTGCTTCGCCCGATTTACAAGATAACAGCCGCAGGAGGTCACTTTGGCCGTCATTCAACAGAAGAAGGCCATTTCCCGTGGGAGCGTCTAGATGCTTCACGGATTGAAAAACTCACTAACTTCTGATGATTTTTATCCTCCAGTAGCCGATTCGCTCAAGTGCTAAAGGCTCCTCGCTTGAAACGGTCCCATGTCAAATGTTCACTCACGTGCCGTAGTTTTGGTTCTCTTGATGCTTGCTGCAAGCGCCTCTCCACTTGCTTTTTCAGCAAAAGCAGATCCAACAATTGAACTCTCTGTAGACATGCCTCACATGATTCTTATTCCGGGAGAATCAGTGAACCTCTCCCTTGTTATTGAAAATAATGGTTCCTCAATTGAAACGTATTCCGTAGAATCTTCAACCACTGGTTTGTCTAACGTTTGGTCTGCAACACCAACTTCAGCAACCGTTTCAAACGTTCTTCCCACCTACAATGCAACCACGACCATCGTCGTTCAACTTGCAGAATCTGCAACGCCTTCTGATAATGGAATGTTTACTCTTACGGTGAATGAAACCGACGGTGTCGCCTCGTCGACGATCGATGTATACGTATCTGTGGCCATTGTTTACCATCCATCGATTGATGCGAGTGGCGTTGGCGACAGTGGATTGCTCTCTATTCAACCGGGTCAATCAGTTGATTTGCAATTGCCTGTTTCGAATCTTGGTTCAGTAACTGATTCGTTCCTTTTGAGCGTTCAAGAAGAGCCAGATCTGTCAGGGTGGTGGGCGAATTACTCTTCGAACAGCACAGGTTCCAATACAACCTCTTCGATTCCTTCATGGTCAACATCTGTAAGTGATGTTCTTATGTTTGGGAATTCATACACCTCCCAAAATGGGCTATCATCAATGCTTCAAGAAATGCTACGTAGTGCTGGAAGCCCCAGCAATACCTCTGCGTTCACCGCAGGTGGTCAAACTCTAACAGGACATTGGGATGACGTGAATACATCAAGTAGTTCACAAAATATTTCGTTAGCATCCGGCGTATGGGATACTGTTGTGCTTCAAGATCAGTCACAAATACCGGGGCTTGAACGAACAGATTCCAGTTGGCTTTCAAGCAAAAATAGCAGCATTGATCTCTCCGAACGCATCGATACGGAAGGGGGAACTGCGATGCTCATGATGACTTGGGGACGCAGAAGCGGCGATCCAACATATCCTCTGTTGTATTCGAATTATAGTGTAATGCAAGATCGACTCGAGCAAGGCTACATTGATTTTAGGGACAACATCTCTTCTCAAACCTCTGCTGGAATTCACATCGCACCCGTTGGACTAGCATTCAAACATATCCATGATTCAATCGAAGCCGCTGGTGGAAACCCTCAGTCCCCAACATCCACATTTTATGGCCTGTACACAGCTGACGGAAGTCATCCTTCAACATCGGGTTCCTATCTTGCAGCATGTGTCCTGTTCTCTGCTCTTACCGGGGATTCATCAGTTGGATTAACAGATAATACTACTATGGATGCTGCATTACGACTAACACTTCAACAAACAGCATCAGAAGTTGTATTCAATGGTTCAGCAGAGTACGATTACCCTTGGGAAGCATCCGGTGCAATTCAGCCAATGAATCAACACGCTTCATTCCCAGCGGGATGGGAGGTACGTTGGCTTGATGATCAGATAGAGAACCTATCTGCTCAAGACCAAGAGACGTCAACGCTCAGAATTTCAATTCCTTCAGATGCTCCACCCGGTGCCACGGGCGTACGATTACATGCGGGCTCATTGATGGGCAATCTTTCAACCTCTACTTTGGTCGTTATTGATGTTCAAGCGACTTACGATTTACAAGTTGACTTCCTCGCAAGCACGGATGAATTCATTCCTGGTGAGCAGACAAACACAACCGTTTCCATTACCAACCAAGGTTCAATTGAATCAACATACACTCACTCATTGTCTGTTCTGAGCGGCCCGTGTACAGTGTCATTGCTTGCAGCAGAAACAACGTTTGCAGTGGATGAAATTGCAACTGTGCCGTTTGCAGTTGACGTGGGAAGTAGCGGTAATGTAGGAGATGTTTGTTCAGTCCGAATAATCAACACACTCGCAGAGGATTCTTCAGTATCATTCGTTCGTGATTTCTCTTTCGAAGTAGACCGGAACGTTGACTTCACCGTGCAAGGCCCTTCTGGAGCAGTTCTCTTGACCCCAGGCGTAAGTGAAACACTTGAAGTTCGAGTATTCAACACTGGGAGCGAAACAGAAACATTCTCCCTTCAAATCCTAAGCAACGCTTCTGCTCATGTTGCTTTGGTCCTGGACACCGCATCCTCGGTGACTGTTGCATCTGGCCAATCCGCTACATGGACGTTAAGTGCAACAGCAGTCTCTGGTTCACTCGGCCTCAATGAACGAGTTATTTCAGTCACTCATGATTCTCTTCAAACATTAAACTCAACACTGGAATTTGATGTCCAACCAGTGCTGGAACTAGAATTATCAGGAACCCTTGATGGGAGAATTGTTGTCCAGCCGGGTCAATCATCCTCGATCGATATCGTTATCGAAAATATTGGAACCTCGAACGTTTCATTGAGCACCTTCACTATCTCGGGATTGTCAGGAGGCGTAGTTGCTGAACTAAGCGACGTCTCTTCGATTACTCTCGCTTCAGGAGAACTCTATGTCGCTCAATTGAATGTTACAGCATCTGCAGCATTGAATGCACGTTCAGATTCGTTGATCATACGCCTTGTTTCTGATGCTTCTGATGCCCTTCTTCCCCTTGAATTACAAGTTATCGATCGAAGCATTGCCCAACTTAACGCTAATACAAACCAAGCTATTGCTGGTCCTTCATCAATCACAAACGTGACAATTGAAGTGACCAATATTGGTACGATGCAAGACACCTTCCTTCTTTCACTTGAATCCGGAGAGTCATCAACATTTTTCGAACTAACATTGTCCCAAACCTCGGTTGTCCTCGGTGTTGGCCAATCTCAAACGGTTGTTCTTGGAGTTCGAGAATCTTCAACAGGTGCTCCTGAATCAGGACTTCCAATCAACATTCGAGTGACTTCCACGCTTGATTCAGAAGCAAGTGATTTTGTTATTATCACACTCTTTTCAATGGACGCTGGAGCAGACTTAACCATTCTAGTAAACGATGATTCTTCTGTTGCAGGCGGTACAATCGATGGGACTGTTTCGATAACAAACACGGGCAACAGTGCCGATCAATTCTCGATAAGTGCAGTCGGTTTGTCTTGTACTCTTGCAGATTCAGTGACCCTCTCGCCGGGGGCTTCTTCTTCACCTCTCGCTTGGACTTGTGATGTAGCTGATGATGCGTTGGCTGGAACGAACGCCTTCAGTATACGTGTTGTATCATCCGCTCGTTCTGATTACGTCTACAGTGAAGTTGCCACTTACAACGTCGAAGCATCTTGGAATACAGCATCAGTTGTTTCAATTACAGTTGACACTACGTCGCTTGACGTACCCTACATGGGTGGTTCTTCCGCTGCCGTGACTGTAACAAACCTTGCGAACATCGAAATCACTGGACGCCTGACTTTAGTCGGGGTTGGAGATGGAGTTTTCGATGTTCAATGGAACAATACAGCTGGGGAGAAGACAGATTTGTTTACACTTAGCCCGGGTGCTTCAGAAATTTTTGTTGTTCGACTTAATGCTATTTCAACTCAAGCAACATCAGCTGAACTGAAAGTCCGCGCCTTGGTTCAAGTCGACGGAAGCGGCGTAGATGCAGAATCCTCTGTCATCGAAATCGATCTAGCAGGAAAAGCCCAACCTCCTGAAGGAATTACTCTTCTTGGAATTGAACTTGGTGGAGATACAACGTTCAAGATTATGGCTGCAGGATATGTTTTGTTCGCTCTAGCTATCTTGTTTATCAAATACAGAAAACCATCTTCACGTTCATCTGCTGAAGATGGAGATGAGGATATTGAAGAAAAGGAAGATGAGAAGGAATATGCTCTTGGTCCTAATGAATGCCGAATGGATTCTAGTCGCCGAATTACTTGCCCATCGTGTGAGGCGAGGCTTGCAGTTCCTGGTGGAAACGACCCTCCGTTCAGATTCACTTGCCCAACCTGCGAATCAAGCATTCGAGTTGTTGAATATGGTTCTTCTCCGAAATTCTGAATTATCAACTTCTACGTTGAGCTAACAACAAGAATGCAGTATGTCCAAACGGACCATTTACTGGCCGTACGCCGCCTCTGCTTGCCTTACCCCATTGGCGTTCGATGATTTCTCCAGCCCATTCGACATGTAATCCAGCTTCTTCACAGGCAATCCACGCGTTTTCGAGCTGACTGGATACTGGACAGTAACAAGAGATTCTTGCTCCAACCTTTAGAAGCGGTGCAACCGCTTTAATCGCCGGTGGGTGTTCAGGCAAATCCAGTAGAATGGCATCAACTTGATCTGCATATTTGTTTATTTCTTCAACCACATCTTCGATACGTCCGTCGATATGACTATGATTAGGAAACTCAACCATACAATGCGAAAGTGTTTGTAGGTTTTCCAATCCAACACTTGCATGTTCTTCACGAGGTTCGACAGTGATAAGGTGACCATTTGGACCAATGACTCTTGCTAGATGCATAGAGAGTCCTCCTGAACCCAAACCTGCCTCCAGAACAATATCATCTGCACCGATGCCATGGCGAGCGATAAGAACACCAGCATCCTTGGAACCAATTGTTTGCGCTCTTCGCTTCATTCCTGCGATGAGTTCAGGCAATCTTGTTGGAAGTCGGCGAAGAATTTTGGAACCTACGTGCGTTTCTTCACCATCTTTCAGGACGGAAAATTCCTTGTTTGGATTAACGACGCCAATTCCCTTGATTTTGATTGTATTGTCGACCATGCTCACGATGTGAATCTTCCCATTTTCCTCCATCAATGCAACAAATTCAGTCTCAGCCATGCTCACTCCGAGACGATGTAGAACATCAGTTTTTTCGATAATGAACAATATTGTTGGTAATGCTAGAAGTTCATTTTGATATTTTTTTCAGAATAATATACACAAAAGGGTGTTGTGACATGAATGTAATAGAACTATATATGGTCTACATCTCCGTGATAATATGAAACTTTCAATGCAGGCGATAGCGTTGTCAATCGTGGTACTTTTTTTGGGTAGTGTTCTAACCGGTTTTGTATCAAATTCTGTCGACGAACAACCACAGATTCTCGATGATAAGCCAGTTGTAGAAAACCCCTCTCAGGCAACAAGCCCGGGGCACGTTGTCTTCGGCCAGTACATCTCATCTGACAACTGTGGTCACTGTTCAAAGACAGGCGGTGGATCTGATGCACACCATGCCCTCAAGCAAAACCATCCAGATGAATATGTCTACGTCACATACATGTCAGCATCCTACGGGGACACGGATACCTCTCGTGCAGGAAATGTTGCCCCGTACAACTGGGCATGGTCGACAGGAGGTGCTCCCGATGCATACTTTGGCGACAGGACTGATAAAAATCAAGGAGGAGCATCGTCTAACTTTGACACCTATGACTCCCTCTTTTCCTCTGGTGGTGGAATGCACCCAAACGTCAATGATTACGGCATGACGGCTGCAATCAGCCAATCTGGAAGCACGTATGATATCGACATAACCTATCGATACTCAGGATCTGGAAGCGCAGCAAGCAACATGAAACTATACGCTGCTCTTGTTGACAAAGATTGTACAGGATATTCCTACACTTCTGGAATTCCACACGGTTACAATTGTTGGATGGCTTGGTTAACTTCCGGTGATACCTACAAGTCCAAGAGTTCAGGTTCTGGCAGTTCATTTGCAAGCGTTGCTCCATCTGCAACTTCTCAAACAGTATCTTGGTCAAGTGTGCCATCCTCTGTTGTTCCAGGCGGATTGAGCAAAGCCATTGTCGTTGGAGTCTTGATGACAGGCAACCAAGTTTCGGCTGGAGGCACGAGCCCGCACGTCTACCATGCAATCGACTCAACAATGGGTCCAAAGATGGATTTGTCCATCCCAAGTTTCACGGTAAGTTCGCCAACCGCTGATTCTTACATACGTGGTGATATCATCACACTCGATGCAACGATTGCAAACAGCGGAGACCTTGACTATACCAGCGGTGGTTCAGTCAAGTTCTATTACGTACTCAACGGTCAAAAGAACTACATTGGACAAAACACGCCAATCAACACAGTAACAACCACTGGTTCTTCAAGCACAATGACAGCACAACAATCCTTCGACACTTCACTGCTTCCTTCCAGCTCATGGAAGACTGTATTTGGAGTCGAACTTGCCACCACCGGAGAAAGTGTGACCTCAAACAACATTCGAACCACTGACCTAGAACACGATCGTCCGCCAACATCCAAATCACCTCAGGTGCTTGGAACGACTGATATTAGCCGTGGCAATTACTTCTCAGTTTTAGCAAAGGGTGATGCAAACGATAACGTGGATACAATCGATACAATGACTTTTGACGTCGAAATCTCTCCTGCTGGACAGAACCTTTGGTCAGATGCAGTAGTCACAGGCGGTCAAAACATCCTCTACATGGGTTCTGCAAACGAAGGCAGAGAATACTCTTTGTTGCCAACTATGGACATGGCTGCTGGAAATTACGACCTTCGTTCAAGAACAGTTGACGCACGAGGCCAACTCTCCTCGTGGTCAGCCACATTGAATGCTTTTGACTTAATGAATGCGCCTCCTAGCATTACACCAAACCAGGTCAGTCCTGTCGCATGTGATGTATCAACAAAGGTCGACATGACCGGAATTATCGTTGACCCAGAAACACCTCTTAATTCGCTGTCTATCGCAAGCAGTGATTCCTCTTTTGTTGCATGGCATCCATCGACAAACGAAGTTGAAGTTCTGTTTGCATGGTCGCCTTCTCAAGGTTGCCCTCTCGGGCAACAGGGTATTGAGATCACTATGGATGACGGCTCAGATTACTCAAGTCAAGGTCAACTTCCTTACGGAACTCTTCTCTTCAATGTTCTCGAAAACGGACAGCCGCGGTGGCAAGCCCTACCTACACAAATTGTCGATGAGGCCTCTATGGATGTATTCAGTTTGCTTCCATACCTCTCCGATACTGATGATGTAGGGAACTCTGTGCCAGCTTCGATGCTTCTTATTGAAATTGTAGGCCTTTCAAACAACAACGTATTCGATGTTTCCCTCGACGGAACGAACGTGATCTTCGAAACAGTCGATGACGATGTCAACGGAGAGGTGCTTGTTACACTTCGTGCAAGCGATGGTGAACAATTCGCTGACCAAGATCTTCTTATCAAGGTCAACCCAATTAACGATGCTCCACGATTAGACCTCACTGGACTTGAAGAAATTTCTTTGAAGATTGAAACACAACGAACCATTAGTCTAATGGCAATACTCACGGATGTCGACAACCCTGATAGCGAAGCATTCATGACGGTTACATCTGATGAACAAGGTGCGGCAAAATACAATCCTATCGATGGAACAATGACTCTTAATTTCAAGAAATCAGGAACTCATACCGTCACAATCACTACTATCGACCAATATGACCAGAACACCTACACAATGACCGTTAACGTCTTCGATTCATTGCCCCTATTCATCGCCAAAGAAAACGATGGCAGTGGGCAGATATACGTAGAAATGCAAGATACCTACATTGGACAGTATCCAACTGCGAATATTTTCCTAAGTGACTCTGCTCCAACGTTCGTATCCATTACAACGACCTGGAACATTTGCAATGACGAAACTGGGACTTGTGATGGACTTTATGAAGAGGAACTCGATTATTCACGGTCAATGATTGGATGGAGCACTGTTCTAGATATCCCTTCAATATTCATGGAAGGAGAACTCGCACGTCCTAGTGGTTCTGTTTACAAGGACTATTACCAAATCACAGCTCATGCTATTGATACGAATGGAGACGACTACAAAACGCTCATGGGTGTGAAGTGGTATGTCCTCGAGCAAATGCCTACGCCTGCTGAAATGGACAATGACATGCTTCAATCACACATTGATTCACTCACAACTGAGATTGCTGCTTTGAAACTTCAACTTGAACAGGCTGAAGAGGGTCAAGACATGACTTCTGTCGAAGACTTGCTCAACGACAAGGAGGCCTCCTATTCTGGTGCATGTGCTGATCCGCGTTCCTCGTGCCCAATTGAAGGGGTTCAATCAGGATCTGGCGGGGATGGAAATGAAGGTTCTGGAAACCTAATGATGATTCTCGCAATCGTTGGCGGTGTCCTCTTCCTTGCAGTGGCTATAGGTCTAATGATGCGTCGTGATGATGGAGAGAAAATCTTTGACAACGGTCCAGTTTGGCAGGATGGTGCTCTTCCAATCCATGACACTGTCGCTAATTCCATGTATGGAGGTGCTGCGCCTCTCTTCCAACAACAGATGCCTCAGCCAGGAGCTCAACCTATGCCTTTACCTTACGTTCAGCCTATGCCTCTACCTGTTGCTCAGCCTATGCCGCAACCAATGCCTCAACCAATGTTAGTACCACAAATTCCGGCTGGACCGCCATTGCCAGCAACTGGCCTTCCCGCAGGATGGACTATGGAGCAATGGCAATACTATGGTCAACAATATCTTGACACAATTCAATATTGAGACCTTTTCACCTCCATGGTGAATGCTAAAGTCCTAAAGGGGAGGAAGGTGAGGAAACATCATGGCAGATGACGATATTCCTGTTGAGGACGTTGAAGATGACGGCTCTGAAACAGTCACCATATGGGCTCCTGAGCCTTCTAATGGTACTGACGAGGTCGTCGGATTAAGCGTCGACAAATGGATAGAATCGGTAAGCTTCGAGACAACAGAGGATGTCCCGATTCCCGATCGTCTTGTCGACCAGGTTATTGGCCAAGAGGCTGGGTCAGTTGTGATTAGGAAAGCAGCAGAACAACGCCGTCACATGCTCATGATCGGCGACCCCGGAACTGGGAAATCCATGCTTGCACGGTCAATGACTGACTTGTTGCCAAAAGACGCTCTTGAGGACGTTCTTGTTTATCCAAACGAGGATGATGAAAACGAACCACGTGTTCGCTCAGTCCCCGCTGGTCGTGGCGACCGTATTGTCCGTGTCCAAAAAGAGGCTATTCGGGAACAAAAAGAGAAAGCACAACGTATGCTTCTCATAGGTTTTGGAGCCGTTGCGTTCCTTCTCGTGATCGTTGCAATTCCTACTGGTGACATTCTAACTCTTCTCTTTGGAATGTTCTTGCTCATGTTTGGATACATGTTCATTCGAAGCAGACTCGGATCAGGCGATGAAGGTCGAATACCCAAAGTTCTCGTCAAGCACGAAATCGATGAACGGCCACCGTTTGTGGATGCCACTGCTACGCTTTCCGGTTCACTCCTTGGTGATGTTCGTCACGACCCTTTCCAATCTGGTGGAATGGAAACTCCGGCACATGACCGCGTTGAGCCTGGTGCAATTCATCGAGCAAACAAAGGTGTCCTCTATATTGACGAGATTAACCTTCTACGTTTGGAAGAACAACAAGCGCTTCTTACAGCAATGCAAGAGCGAGCATTTCCTATCTCTGGGCGCAGCGAGCGTTCCTCTGGTGCTTTAACCAAGACTGAACCTGTACCGTGTGATTTCATCCTCATCGCTGCTGGAAATCTAGATGCGATACAAGGCATGCACCCTGCTCTTCGAAGCCGTATCCGTGGATATGGATATGAGGTGTATGTGAACTCTGAGATGCCAGACACAAACCGTAACAGAAAACGACTGATTCGCTTCATTGCTCAAGAAGTTCGACGAGACATTGGGACGTCAAGAGAAATCCCTCATTTCGACAAGACGGGTGTTGGCTTGATTCTTCGTGAAGCACAACGCCGAGCTGGTCGTAGAGGCAAACTCTCCCTACGTTTGCGTGAACTTGGTGGATTAGTTCGAATTGCAGGTGACTTAGCAGCAGAAGATGGCGCTCCATACGTAACAGACCAACATGTTTTGGCGGCACGTTCAATCGCTAAACCACTTGAGCAACAAGTTGCAGATCGCATGATTGAGCGCAGGCAAGATTATGCTCTTATCGTCAATTCAGGGAACCGAATTGGAAGAGTAAACGGATTAGCAGTTCTTGGTGCCAACTCCGGTCTCTCTGATTTCTCAGGCATTATGCTTCCAGTTGAAGCGCTTGTTACGCCTTCTCAGGGTGGCGGTGGAAAGATTCATGCAACAGGTGGGCTAAGCGATCTTGCCAAAGAAAGTGTCACTAACGTAAGTGCAGTCATTAAGAAACTGACTGGAAAAGACGTTTCCGATTATGACATCCACATTCAGTTTGTAGATACCCATGGAGTGGATGGTGATTCAGCTTCAATCACGATTGCTACTGCGATTATATCTGCCCTTGAATCAATTCCAATACGCCAAGATCTGGCAATGACAGGTTCGCTCTCCGTCAGAGGGGAAGTCTTGCCAATTGGTGGGGTGACTGCTAAGATTGAAGCTGCCGCTCGCTCCGGTGTCAAGACCGTTATCATCCCGCGCTCCAACATGCAAGATGTCCTCTTGGATGAGCAATTTGAAGGAAATGTGGAAGTTATTGCAGTGGATACGCTCGATGAAGTCATGCAACATGCATTGATTACCCATGAACAAAAGCAGAGCCTTGTTGATAGATTAGGTGCAGTAATTGACCGTCTTACACCCGATTTGACTGGCCCAACAACATCGATTTAAAATCGTGGTCATATCATCGAATTGATAGGTACGAATTCCTCGCATTAAGCATGGATGAGGTGTGGGATGCGTCCGTTCGCGTTGACGCGAGCAAAGGTGCCTTACTGGTTCTCTTTCTTGTGACCATGATCGATATGATTGGTTTTGGAATTGTCATACCCTTTCTAACCTATCTTGTTGAGGATTTAGCAGGCGAACAAGATGTAACTTCTATTGGCATCTGGGTTGGTCTTTTAATGACTTCATATTCTGCAGCTCAGTTTCTTTTTGCACCAATCTGGGGTGCACTCTCAGATCGTATTGGCCGCAGGCCAGTATTGATGATTGGACTGGTTGGCAATACCGTATTCTTCACAATGTTTGGCCTTGCCAACACTTTGGTAATGGCACTCATTGCACGCTTCCTTGCAGGTGTGTTTAACGGAAATATCGCTGTAGCTCGTGCATACATCGGTGATGTAAGTACTCCACAACAACTTGCAACACGTATGGGTCTAATTGGTGCAGCATTCGGACTTGGCTTTACCATTGGTCCGTTCCTAGGAGGAGAACTCTCTGCACCAGCAGACCGTTGGGACTTGTTCAAGAATACGATTTTCGAAACCTATCCTTACTTGTTGCCTTGTGTCCTTGCAAGTGCTTTATCGATTATTTCTCTCCTCTTCGCATTCAAATCACTTCCCGAGTCACTGCCAGAGAATCGGCGCGTCATCGACAAATCTTCATCTTGGAATGCAGCGATGAAGAGTTCATTTAGCAATGTTAAGTCAATGATTGGAACCAAACAAATTGGCTCAATTATGTGGGTGACGTTCCTCTTCATGTTTGGTTTTACAATCATGCATGCAGTATTCATTCTCTACACGCAAATGGATCCAGCCAACGGAGGGCTAGGATTCAGCGAATCGGATAATGGGAGGGTTTTTGCCATTATTGGGGTGCTTGGAATCGTAACACAAGGTGCGCTAATTGGTCCATTGTCACGTAAATATGGGAGTGTCTTTGTTCTCCGAATTGGTACGGTATTAGCCGGAATTGGTCTGGTTATGGTTCCTTATTCAAATGCCGAACAAGTTTGGTTGTGGCTCTTCCCAATTACAGGTTTTATTGCGATTGGTAACGGTCTTTTCCAACCTTCTTCCAGTACATTGCTCACTGCAATTTCTCGTCAACAAGGCTATGAGTTAGGAACTGTAATGGGTGCTCAAGAATCGTTGTCTTCATTTGCGCGTATTCTTGGTCCACTCACAGGAGGATTTGTCTGGACAAAGACTGTAGGAAGAACTGATTTCATTGATTATCATACAGCCTTCCATCTGTGTGGCATTATGATGTTGTGCGCATTCATCCTCTCCTTGCGTATTTCCTTCAAACCTTCATGGAAGCAATCTGAAGAATAGCCTCGCTCACGTTAAATTCAAACGTATAACGGTCGAGAGCCGTGTATGGACGATACACTATCTGTCTTCGACAACAATACTTTCCATCGTCGTCTAGGTGGCCTAACCTTTGCAGTCATTTTACTGACAGTGCTCACGATTTGGATGATTGAACTCGAGGGTGTTCTTCAACCATTTTTCATTGCTTTAGGGATTTATTTCGTTCTAAAACCAGGTTCTGATTACCTCTCAAAAAATGGATTTCCACTTGGGTTATCCTATCTTACAATGGTTCTTTTGATGCTCTTAGTTATCGTATCTGCAGGGTATGTCGCATATGATCAAGCGAGTGAATTAGCGAATGATGACGACAAGATTGAGGAATATAATGGGAAACTCAACAAACGTTGGCAGAAGATCAAGACAGCTCCATTAGTGGGAACTTCGATAACCGAATCACTGAACTCAACGAACGGAACGTTGTCGGAAGATTTGTCAGAGATGGGGCTATTATCAAAAGATTCACAGGTATCGGATTTGATAGGTGATGCGGTTGCAGGCGTGGGCGGATTGTTTGCAACGAGCCTGACAGTTTCGTTTTTCTTAATTTTCATCATCTTTGAAGCAAATCTTCTCCCAGGAAGAATTGAGAGGGCGTGGCCCGGGGGTGTCTCTGGCAAGGTGCAAGATGTTCAGATTCAAATTCAAGAAAGCATCAACACTTACGTTGTTGTTAAAACCGGTGTAGGAATAGGTACTGCTGTAATTACGGCAATCATTTTGTGGATTTTTAATATTGATTTATGGTTCACATGGGCTTTACTGACCTTTATCTTCAATTATGTTCCTTACATTGGATCTCTGATTGCAACAATACCTCCAATTATCTTGGGAATCATCGTTGCGCCATCGGCATTTTCCCTTATTCTAATGACGGTATTGTTGTTGGTTAATCAACAAGTGTGGGGAAACATTATCGAAACTAAATGGGCAGGTCGTGCTTTAGATATCTCTCCAGTATTGTTGCTTCTTGTTACAGCCTTCTCGTTCTGGGTATGGGGCATCATTGGCATGATTCTTGCCATACCTTTCACTGTAATCATCAAGATAGTTCTTGAAAACATTGAACCCACAAGACCGATTGCTATTCTGTTGTCTGAGCGGGCTCCCTCCATTGATGAGGCTTGGAAAGAGGCCATGAAGGATGGTCGTATCTCAAGCCATGAAAGCCGTTCTCTCGCAGAATTACAGCGTGTTCTTGGCCTTAGTGACAAAGCAATGGCAATGGTCGGGGCGAGGCATGCGATAGAGCGTAGCCTTCGAAGAAACAGAATCACTCCTGAACAATTCACATATGTGGAATCTGCTGCTGACTTGCTCTCAGATGACAGTTTTGGACTTCAGTTGAACAGTTTCAACATTGATTCAGGTCGACTCACAAAGAACAATAGAATAATTCTTGAGCGAATCCTGAATGCCCTTGATGAAGAAGAGTGATCAGAGAATCTCGGTTAGAATCTTCTCAAGTTCTGTATTGATCATGAGAATAAGCGTCCCAAATTCTGGTGGGATATTAGGATCCTCATACAGTTCCTCAAGTTTTGATTGAGACATCGCAATACGAACATCAAGTTTCTTTCCTTTGTTTAACAACCAGTTCTCACAGGTTTCTTTTGCTTGTTTACGAATGTTCCTTGGAACTTTAGGGTCATCGATTTGGTTGATGACGGTTGCTACTTGTTGTAGTCGAGTTTCTACGTCCATATTGTCATCTCCACGGTAAACCGCTCTGCTCTCCTCTTGTTGTGGGCCGTCTTTAAGTTCATTGGCGACATGGACAGCACAATGGATGTTGAATCTAGCCAAATTCTCGGTTGGTCAAGACTTGGTGTTCTCATCATTTGTATGGGATGGGCTGCATGGTTTGACCATAAACAACGACGAGTTTCCAATGATCATTGGATTGTTTGGACAAAACCTGTCGTCTTTATTTGGACACTTGATTTGTTGATTCAAGGTGCTCATTGGAGCATTTGGCTTACTGCCTCAGCCATCATTGCTTATTCAAGTGGTTCGGTAATAGGCCGGCCAACGGTTAAGGATGCAAAGGCTGGAAATCGAATGGACCAAGTCGTCCTCATATGGTATTTCATCTCCATTTTTGGACTTATTGCAGCTGCAGTAAAATTCTCCTCAAGTCATCCATTGGATGTCATCACAGGAGATGAGACTGGTGATGCCGCTCTTTGGTGGGCTTACATCGGGGCTTTATTTGTCTTGTTTGTTATTGATTTGGCTTGGAGAATGCGTTTCATTCATGGGGGCGCAGATGCAAAGGCACTGATATGGGTCACTCTTCTTTTCCCTTCATGGTCAGAATTCCCAGTTCATTCAGATGAATACATGAGTGAGGTCATACTCCATCTTCCTCCGTCACTAAGCTTGCTGATCTGGGGTGGATTATTCTTCATGCTTATTCCTTTCATCTTACTTATTCAAAACATTACATCTGGAAATGTTCGTTCATTTTCAGATTTGACAATGGCTTGGATTGCTTTGTCAGTTCCGCTCAAAACTGTCCATGAGCGGCATGCTTGGCTTCTTACTGATACGATGGAATTGCCAAACGGTGAGATCAAAGTCTATCACAAAAGGAGAGCGCCGCGTCAATCCCCATCAGATACTGAAGTTCAAACTCATGTTGAAAAGTTGAAAAACGCGGGTGTGGAAAATGCATGGGTGAGTTTGAAATTACCCTTGCTGCTTTTCTTATGGCCTGCAATACTACCGCTGTGGTTATTCGGAGACCCCATGGCACTGGTAATTCCAGTGCTATTGAGTTAGAATCAAACACCCTTTCGTTCCATATTTTTAGGACGCAGTCCTTTGTAACTGCACTTTCGGCAGCGTGTAGCTCTCCAAGCATTACGAGCATTGCACTTCATGCAAATCTTTACGCGAAGCAAGCGTTCTTCAGCTTCAGGGAATCTAGCCATGTCGCTTCCACCGACTTCCTCTATTTAATCGCAACCACACAATCCGACAATCCTAGATGCCATCTTTGAAACCCTGATGGCGTATCCGAGGAACATGCGCATCGTGCGGTTGCCAGGCATTCATCATGATGCGAATGCAACTCTTTTGATTGGTGAGGAAACCGCTCTATTGGTTGATTCTGGAACCGCTTGGTATCAGTTGTTGCAAGAAGAGCGTGTAAGGGGTCAACTTGGAGATGAGATTTCTCTCTCTAGGATTATCCTCACTTCGAGAAGATATCCCTTCAGCGGCGGTTCTAAGGCTTTATCAGAATCGTTTTCAATTCCGGTCTTCATTCATGAATCTGCTCAAATGTCCCTGGAAAGTGGAGATTTCTTTACGACATGGGCGAATCGATATGATTCCGATATGCCTATCATTTCTACGACATCAATTGACTTTTCAGAAAGGATTAGCTTAGATGATTCAACTATCGAACTGCTTGAAACCCCTGGGCCAAGTTCGGATAATATCTCTATTCACATTTCCTCTGCCAAGACTGTCATAGCAGGCGCATTATTACCGAGAGCAGATCGACCTTTACGTTGGGACCTGCCCACTGGCAATCTGATTCAAGCCATTGAAAGTCTAAGGCTTATACAAGCTCTTGGCAGCGAAAAACTCGTGCCTATGCACGGCCCGATTTTGCAAGGTAAAGATCACATTTTCTCCACCTTAGAGCGCCATTGTAAGGCATTGGAGAATATTGCATCCAATGATGGGGTGGTGCCAAGAGCATGGCCACGCTCTGCACCCACTTCGCTATGGTGCGACCCAGTCCCTGCATGGCCTCGTGTCGAGAAAGAGCAGAATGAATGACTATGTTCAAGCCATTAATCGAACTTGAGACTCAGCCCGTTCTCTTTGTTCATCGAGCTTTTGTCTTTCTCTAAGCCTACGTAGCAAGGTGTTCTCGCCAAATGATGAAGAGGCATCATGGGAATTTTGGAGTAACCCATCTCGCTCGAACGTGCACTGTTCCCATCCTGATTGAATACGTATTGAACTTCCTTCACTTCGTATTGACGAGATCGATCTATTGGTTTCAAACAAGAGTTTGGTATCGGAAACCCCATCATATCGCCAGACTTTACCACTAGAATCTGCAATTAAAAGAGCAAAGTCATTTTCCGAATCAGAACACATTGCTCGTAAAGCTGTATGGGCTATAGGGATGGTCTTCTCAAGAACCAGATTAGGAATTGTAAGTACGTGGAGTTGTCCATTTCCATCGCCAACAAACATTCGTTCAACATTCCCATCATCATCTTGCATTCCTAAAATCACAGTTGCAATACAATGTAATCTCAGGGTTTTTCGGCTAAGTTTGGTTTCCCAAACAATCATTCCATCGTCCATTGCAATGCATGTACCCTGACTGGTGACAAGACTTCGGATGGGTGTTCTCTGGTTACGCATACCTTGCTACTGAGTGCAGACGGTATTGTTGCTTTATGCAAGGTGTAAGTGAAAAGTGAAAGTGAATATCAGTACATGTCGTCGTTCTTGTTTTCTTTCTTCCATGATCTGTAACATGATTTACAGACTCGGACACGACCTTTTGTGGAGGAGAAAGACCCGCTGCCCCACATTTCTGTGGCATCATCGAAAGAAAGAGAACGCCCACCAAGGTTCTTGTCAGCCCATTTTGAGCATGACTTCACGGCACACGGTGTTTCTCCAGTGTTTTTACTAACCTTGGTTTTGTCATCTTTGCCTGAATCGGCCTTGGTCTTGCGTGCACGTGCTTTGAAGCCCATACGCAGTCCTGTGATACCAGACACATCAACTTTAGGTTCTCACTGTTGGGAGCCTTTGCCGAGCTTAGAGAGCAATCCTTCAATCAAACGTAACAATCCTCGGAGAGTAACCTCGGATACATTTGCAATTGAGCAGATGTCTGACTGGGTTCTCGGTGATCCGGATTCATTCGCTGCTTTGTAAATGAGTGCTGCAGCAACGCCCATCGGCTTCTTTCCTTGCCAGACGTCTTCATGAGGCTTAATTAGCGTCCAGAGGTGTTGAACCTGCGTTCGCATAGGTGGAGGGAGGTCTAATTTAGACATAAATGGTTCAAAATATTGGTCTGGAGAACTGATTGAGTGCATGTTAAGCATCCTTGAAACCTGACGAATGAGTCTAGAAAGTTCCTTTTCCTCAATGCTAAATTGTTCAGCAATGTCCGGTATTTGGCGAGGCATGTTTTCTTCCCTAGCTACAAGATAAGTGCATGCGGCGGATACGCCGGCAATAGAACGCCCTGTGACGTAACCCTTGTCTGACAAACGTCTGTATAGACGTGCGACTTCTTCTTGGAGAGCATTTGGTAATTGAGAACGGTCTCTAATGAATTGATTGGCTTTCACAAGATTTCTTTCTCTACTCTTTCGAGTTTTTGACCGTTCATCGATGATTCGCCTTCGACGCCATTCACGTCGACTTTGGCTAGAAATCCCTAATCGACTTGCTGAACCAGAGTTCAAATCCTTGATGTCAATGGTTGTGTTGAGACCTCTGTCTGCGAGTGTGTAAGTCATTGGAGCACCTACCCTGGAGCGGTCTTCTCCTTTGTCTCTCTTCGTCCACTCGGCCCCTGGATCGGGGACATTCTCTTCGACGACTAGACCACAGCTATTGCAGGTTACTTCACCTCTTGACATGTCAAGACTCCAGTCGACAGCTGCGCATTCTTCGCATGGGCTAGTGTGGCCTTCGAGAACTCTTCGTTCTGAATTGGCGTTGTTTTGTTTCCTGTTTCGGTTACCTGTACTCATCTTATCAACCTGGGGTATAGTAATTGGTTAGTCTCTTATATAAATGTATGTATTAGTAGTTTCTGAAATTTATCCTTTCACCGACCTTTTCAACCGCTCTTATCACGCACATCTTGTGACAAACTAAAAGATTGAACCACAGTATATTAACGTGTGTTCAATTTTCCCCTCATGTCCCATCCAAATCGATGAAGTCACAGGGTATAGTTCAAGGACGTTCGTGATTGACATGAGTCTGATTGAGATGTCAGCAACTGTAATTTTGGGAGCGCAATGGGGCGATGAAGGCAAAGGTAAACTCGTTGATCGACTTGCAGAACAGGCTTCTTGGGTTGCTCGATTCCAAGGCGGAAACAATGCAGGACATACTGTTGTCATCGGTGACCGTGTTCTGAAGTTCCACCTACTCCCGTCAGGGATTACGCGCCAAGAATGTTCCCTTGTTCTAGGTGATGGGATGGTTATCGACCCATGGGTTCTGAATTCTGAACTTGAAAACTGGATTGAAACAGGGGGCGATGATCCTAAAGGAAATCGCTTGTTTGTTTCCGAACGTGCTCACATTATCTTACCTTACCATAGAGCAATGGATAGCCTTGACAAAACAATCGGAACAACTGGCCGAGGAATTGGTCCAGCATATTCTGATAAAATCAATCGTATTGGTTTGAGATTTGGCGATCTTGCCGAGATTGTGAATGACCCATCTTGGGCTCAGTCGGCATCTGATCGGATGAACAGGTCACTTGAAGCAGCTGGCTCTGAAGTTCGCATTGAAGTTCAATCGTTACGTGATGAAGTTCAATGGATTCATGGAGTCTATTCATCGAGTATCGCAAATACAGGCTTAATGCTCGACAATGCTCTGAAACTTAACGAGCATGTCATTCTTGAAGGGGCGCAAGGTTGTCTCCTTGATATTGATCAAGGGACCTTCCCATATGTCACATCATCCGTTACGTCAAGAGGAAACGCAACTCACGGGGCAGGGATTCATCCCGGCCATGTTACAGATGTTATTGGCATCACAAAGGCCTACATTACCAGAGTAGGAAATGGAGCTATGCCAACTGAACTCGAAGATTCTGCGGGAGATCATCTTGGTACAGTTGGTCACGAATTTGGAACCACAACTGGCAGAAAGCGAAGATGCGGTTGGTTTGATGCAGTAGTTATGCGTCACGCTCATCGAATCAATGGATTCACATCTCTTGCATTAACCAAACTTGACGTCCTTGGAGGTCTTGATGAACTCAAGATATGTGTAGCCTACGAATTGGACGGTGCAGAAATCACTGAGATGCCAAGTAGCGCATCTGCTTTGGCTCGCTGCAAACCAATATACGTCACAGTTCCTGGTTTTGAGTCAAAAACGCTAGAAGAATGGCTTGTTGTTGCTCGACATGCAAATGAAAACGGTCTTGGAATCACAACGCTTCCACAGGCAGCTCAAGATTATGTCCGACAACTTGAATCACTTCTTGGCATCCCTTGTTCAAGCGTTGGTGTAGGCCCAGATCGGGACGCAACCATTGACTGCAACTGAACATATTGAATGAAACAATCAAAAGGAAGCGTTCACACGGACGGCTACAGGGGCGCTTAGCTCAGTTGGAAGAGCGTCTGGTTTGCAACCAGAAGGCCGGGGGTTCAAATCCCCCAG
>MDTC01172922.1_pt1 | contig 20033 bp, 19 predicted proteins | sample 811181 | NCBI WGS metagenome assembly MDTC01 (sample SAMN05326644, study PRJNA326480) | marine metagenome | isolation source: seawater | place: Pacific Ocean: North | collected 2011 | reverse complement strand
TTGTTAGACTGAAAACAGAACCTACGCAGGAGGCATTGCAGCTTGAAAAAAAACAAATCATTGGTGCTTCGCTTGTTGCTTTGCTGCTTGTAATAGCTACAAGTATTTCAATTTTCAGCTACAATACAAATTATTTTCACCGTCGAACGGATGCACTAGCCGCACAGAAAGTCGGAGAAAACATCTATAAAGTTTCATTTCCCTTCTTGGGGGGGAGTACGGTATTTGAAAAATCAATTGAAAAATTTAAAAACGAAAACCCAACGAAAAACATCAATCATATCTATACTGTACCCAACCCATTGAGATTGAAAAAGGCGGACGGTCTCATTTTTTATATCATAACCGAAGAAAAGAAGTAATGAAAGAAAAGAACATTATACGGCTTTCAATTCTACTATTCTGGACCTTTTTCTGGGGTTTAAGTGTATTTGACAAGATTATTCCGGATGTACATCACCTATGGGTAGGTAAGGATTTCTTTGCATTATTTGTGAAATTTTTTGGCTCCTTGGGATTGAAGAACCCCATTTTTGCAACCACCGCTCTGGCACTCGTATCAGGATTGGAGGCCATTAACTTTGTATTCTATTTGTTATCGATAATCAACTTTACAAAGGGCAACCATGAAGGAGCAGAAAAATGGTTTTTTAGAGCCATATTTTCGTCCATGGCCTTGTTTAGCCTCTTTTCCATTGCAGACCAGGTATTTGGCGACCGCTTTCAATTGCTCGAGCACGGCTTGTTTTGGTTGATTCTAGTTGCTTCATGGATCTTATATAAATACATGACAAACTCGGACGAAATTGTTTCGTTGAAAAATACAAAGGGATTTAAAACGGCACTACTTTTTGGTGCTTGCCTAACGGTACTTGCCTCCATATCCATATTGGACTTCTCAAACAAAACATTTTCTAATGTTGATTCCCCCGTGACAGGAGAAGAAGTAATCGATGATGTATATAAGTTTGACTTTCCTTTTTTGGCAGATAAGTTGGTTTGGGAAAAAACAATCAACACCTTTAAGGATAAGCATCCAGAGCTGAAAATCAACTATATCTACACGGGACCCTCCGAGCTAAACTCAAAGAAAAAAACACATATGCTTTTGTACGTTTTTACCGAACAACGTTAAAAAGAAATCGAACTAAGAGTATACGGATTATTGAAATAGGTAACCGAATTTAATAGAAAATGTCCTATCTCGCACTTCAAATTCATCCTCATTATTTATCTCAATATCATTGATACCGATATCATATACAGCTTCAACAAAAAAACGATTCAGCTGAAATCCAATTATTGATGTAACACCATAGTTGATAATATCAAAACCGCTTTCATCTTGGCCGAAATGAATTTCATTATCATTAGAAGTATCAATATTGATATTGTTTGTAGGATTGAAATGATCTATGTAAGAATATGTTTGATGTTCGGCTTGCTTACCACTGAGCCCCATACTTAAATATGGACCAATCAAAGCATAAAAGGTCTTTCGCTCCGAAACAGGTAACGTGTATTTCAACATTGGGTTTATCTGCATATAATTCAGTCGAGTTTTAGATTTAGAGCAAGTCGAAAAACTATCAACATCGGATGAATAGTTGTATCCAGATTTATACCCAAAACCTTTTGATGAATATGCAATACCGATCCTTATTCCAAATCTATCAGTAAACTTCAAATCATAATGTAAAGCAACATGTAATCCAATTAATGACCTGTAATCTCCAAACTCGGTCGATTCATCTGATTTAAAGTTCAATTTAGAAATATTAATTCCTGCGCCTACACCAAGAGATTGACTGAATATATTCATTGATAATAAGAGAGATAATGAGCCTGTTAAAATAATATTCAAGGTTGGTGCCATTTTAAACAAGGTTTTAAAAAATTAAAATCGCTTAAATATAGATCATTCTATTGTGCCGTTTTCATGCTACTACGAATCAATGTATAAATATATATTCAATTCGAATATTAAGCATTCTATTTATATTTGATTGTTATATTCCTTAATAAATATAGCACGTTTAAAATAAGTCTAAACTATATTGAATAACTTATACTTAGATGCAAATTTGACTGTGATGATTGAGTTGGTAGAATTAAAATAATATGCTTGGATTTAAAATTGATTTTGATAAGAGAATATTTGGCTTTGATTTGTTAAGAGCTTTTGCAATTTTTTGTGTGATTCATGGGCATGGTAAGCACCTTTTAAAGGGGACTTTAGTAGAGGAATTTCCATGGTTTAAACTACCCCATGGTGTTGATATATTTTTTGTGCTTAGTGGGTTTTTTATTGGTTATAGCTTCATTGTAAAATCGAACAGAACACATGGCAAACTAACCTTCAATCAAACTTTGAATTTCTGGAAACGTTCGGCACTAAGAATTCTACCAAACTACTATTTAATTCTTGTGGTGAATTATTTTTTAGTAAGTGAAGGTATAATTGATGGCTCGACAGAAAAGTTTAGTATGTGGAAGTTTTTTACATTCACGCAGAATTTATTTTATCCGTTTTATGATTTCTTTTGGGAATCTTGGAGTTTAGCGACCCAAGAATGGTTTTACCTTTTGTTTCCAATATTCATTTTAGGATTAAGTAAGTTTTTTGATTTAAAATATATTATTCCAATTATATCCTTACTTTTTATTTTAAGCTCAATGTTATACCGATATAGTATAAGCGACCTTGATTATGATAGTTTTTGGTGGGATGTAAATTTTAGAAAGGTAGCATTTTCGAGATTTGATTGCATCTATTATGGAGTGATCGCAGCATGGATTAGATTTTATTTTGAGGAATACTGGATAAAGTTTGCTAAAACTTTATTTCTAATCGGGGTACTACTTTTTATTTTGCATTCAAATATCGCTAGAGAGATTAACTCTATTTATTCTAAAGTTTTTTACTTGAGTATAGCACCGATATATATTGCTATGTGGTTTCCATTAATCGACCGGATTAAAGATTCTAAATCTATTTTAAGCAAATTAATTACCTATTTCAGTATTTTATCTTACGCCATGTATCTAATCAATTTAATGCTAATTCAAATATTCGACAAACACTATTCAACTACTTTTCAGAGTAATGCAACTCAAAAATATCTGTTATTTTGGATGATTACCATATCTCTATCTTATTTACTTTACAGAGTATATGAAAACCCAATTTCTACTTTGGGAGATAAACTTATACATACAACCAAAGTGATATATAAAAGGGTAAGTTCAATGAAATAAAAAAGACAACCAAAGGAAATACGATATGCACTTGCGCTCGATTCATTAGTTTTCACAGGATAGCATATAATGAAAAAATAGCATAATGATGTTTAAGTGTCGAAAAATTCGTTTAACAATAATATATAATCCGTTCAGAACTATGAGAAATGCGATACTAATCCTATCATTATTTATTCTATCCTGTGAAAGCTCAGTTTATAAAGGGCCTGAAGTAAAAGAAACATTGACTGAAGATAGCTTAATGAATGTTGAAGAAAAAAACGAGGTAATGAACATTCAACAAAACGCGTATACGCCAAAAGACTCGATAATCATCGAATTAAATGATTTTGATGTAGTACTTTCTGAATATGGTGGGTCTTTAACTCATTGTGCTAAAAATTTATATGCGGACACGCTTCATTTGGAGGAGGGAATTGAGTTCAATCTAGACCATCAACTCATGACATTAATACCCGAATCAAGAGAGGATAAATTTGAGGTGTCTGTATCGCTTGAACAAGACTTGAGGGTTTCAGCTGGAGAAAAATACATCGTAGACTTAGAGGACTTTCATGTAAATGGTCCCTTCGAAACAATTATCGATTCTGCCAAATTTTACTTTCGCCTTCCTGCTTATAATTATAAACAAAGAGAAAAAAATATTTCTGAAAATCTAAATGAAATTAAAGCAGCTATTTTGAATATTGAAGGTGAATATATTCCGAGCTCCCTCGATTCGTTATCAATCCTCGATAACTTACCTTTTGATATTTGGATCAGTAAGGTCTTAATTAAGATTTATCACTTTAACACGAAAGGTGATAAAAAGACCTATTTAATTATTAACCATTCCTCTTGGGGTTGTTAAAGAGGTGTTTCGCAAGAAAAGTCATATCCAATATAGGGGTATTTTGAAACATTTTTTGTTTTAAACGTTGTCCTTCAAAAAAGAATTAATTTAATAACACAGTTTGATATAAACATATTAAAGAAATAAAAATGAAAAATATAATTTTTTTGATCAGCTTGCTCCCAGCTTTACTTTTTATGTCATGTGTGGAACAGCCGAATACTGAGCAAATCATAAATAGGTCTTTACGCAAATGCCAAAGCATTGAAAACGGATACTATGAAATGGAGCATCATATGAAATATATGTCTGAAAAAGACACATCATCAAAGACATTTAAATGCCATTTCAAAAAATTTAATAATGATAGTTTATACCCAGCTACTTTTCATTACAAGATATTTTATGGAGATGGATACAAAAGTGATATCATGTATACGGGAGACGAATTTGTCAGTTTTTCAACTAATGATAGCTCTGGCACAATTATGCCAAAAACCCAATGGGCTAAAGAAATCCGATCATATAGCAATAACTGCACTTTTTATTCTCCTATTGTAGATAAAGACTGTGACCCATTACCAGGTGAAAGCGCCATCTTAGATAAAAAAATGAATTTCGCATATATTGGCGAAGCACAAATAAATAACCAGCCGTGCTATCACATAAGAAATAGTGTTCCGCCAGAAAACGACAGTACCTCGGTAATGAAAACATTGAGCACAGAAATCAATTATTGGATCCATAAAAAAGATTTTATCCCAGTACAATACTCTATTGAAATAAATATGGTTATGGATAATGATACCATGATGCAGTTTGAGAAAAAAGTTTTAAAAAAATATGAATTCAATAATTTTGAACAAGAACAGCAATTGACGCTTTCTTCTGTCCCATCGTATGTTAAACTAAAAGATTACGAACCATACACACCACCTAAATTATTAGAGACAAATACTACTGCACCGAACTGGTCATTAATTTCTCTTGAAAACAAAACCATTCAGCTCTCAAACTTTAAAGGTGAATTGGTGTTGATCGATTTCTTCTACAAATCCTGCTATCCTTGTATGTTGGCTTTACCCGGTCTTCAAAAATTACATGAAAAATATAGAGACAAGGGACTTAATGTCATCGGCATTGACCCTTTTGATAGTATTGAGAAAGATGATATTGCGAACTTTCTTAAAAAACGTGGGGTTACCTATACCATTTTATTGGGAGGGAATGATGTGGTAAATGCATACAATGTAACAGGATATCCAACAATATACCTCATCGATAAAAAGGGTAAAATTATAGCTACGACTCCCGGTTACAGCGAAAATATGGAAGACCAACTTGAAGAAATTATACTTAAAAATTTATAATAGTAAGTTGATAAAAGACACAAAACGTATTAAAAATTATGGCCCGCCACTTCGATTTACCACTAGTTTTTTGAGTATCTTAATTTTGTAAGACTATGAAACATATCGTAATTCTTAGTGGTGCAGGAATGAGCGCGGAAAGTGGGCTCAAAACCTTCAGAGATAGTAACGGATTATGGGAAGGACATGATGTCATGGAGGTTGCCTCTCCCCAAGGTTTTGAAAAAAATCCTGCCCTAGTTTTAGAATTTTACAACCAACGCCGAAGACAGCTTCTAGAGGTTGAACCAAATCGTGCCCACCGAGCTTTGGTTGAAATGGAAAAGAAGTACAAGGTATCCATCGTGACACAAAATGTGGATGATCTGCACGAAAGGGCAGGAAGTAGTTCGGTATTGCACTTACACGGAGAACTATTTAAAGTACGAAGCACATATGATATAAGCGATATTCAAGAATGGAAAAAGGACCTCAATATAGGAGACCTTTGCCAAAAGGGGCATCAGCTGAGACCACATATTGTGTGGTTTGGAGAGGAAGTTCCCGCAATACTTGAAGCAATTTCAATTTGTCAAACGGCAAATGTTTTGATTATTATTGGAACTTCAATGCAAGTATACCCAGCAGCGAGTTTAATGAATTATATCGACACGGGAACAAAGGTTTACTATATCGATCCAGATCCTGCGGACATTCGAAATGAACAGGTTGTTGTTATCCCTGAAGCCGCGAGTACAGGCATCCAAAAAGTGAAAATAGATTAAAAATAAGTGGGCTATACTGGATTCGAACCAGTGACTTCCACCCTGTCAAGGTGACACTCTAAACCAACTGAGTTAATAGCCCTAATTTATTCTTCTTTATTCTCCAAATCTGAGTCAGACTCGTTTTCATTCAATTTATTTCCAACAAATGTTCCAGAAATAATTTGATCTTGAAATGCCTTCATCCCACCAGGAGAGTGTGGCATGAGTATCGAAGAGTTTTTGGAATTTGCACCGATATCTTTGATTGTATCAAAATATTGCGTCATCAATACAAATTGCATAATCTCCTCATGAGTAACCGAATCAAGGGATTTCTTGAAATCCTCAACAGATTCCTTAAATCCACGCACAATCTCGAGTCTTTGCTGCGCAATCCCTTCACCCGAAAGTCTCTTGGACTCCGCCTCGGCCTCAGCCTGCTTTACAATCATAATTTTCTTTGCCTCACCATCTTCATAAGCGGCCTCGCGGTCTCTTTTCGCAGCATTGATTCGGTTCATCGCATCCTTTACCTTATGATCTGGATCAATATCAGTAATCAATGCCTTAATAATTGCATAACCATATTCGGCCATACTCTGCGAGATATTGTTTTGAACTGCAATCGCAATATCCTCTTTTTTGGCAAAAACATCATCCAATTCAAGTTTTGGAACCTCAGCCCGAACATCGTCAAATACATAGGAGGCAATCTGGTTCTTAGCATTGTCTAGAGAATAGTAAGCTTCTTTTACAAATTCTCTTCTTACTCGATATTGAACAGAAACCTGAAGATTAACAAAGACATTATCTAAAGTTTTGGTTTCAATCGTAACATCAAGCTGCTGCACACGAAGGTTGACAGTCGCAGTTCTATTATCTATAAAAGGAATAACCAGCGACAAACCAGATTTACGAATGGATTGAAACTTACCAAATCTTTCAATAACTGCAGCAGAGGCCTCCTTAACAATAACAAAGGTTTTCAGTAGAGTAAAAATAATCAAGCCATAAATTATCAGCTCTAAATAATAGGGAAAAGACATGTTAGATGGATTTATTGAATGGTTAACTTTTTCTCAAGTTCTTCAAGGTAATGTCTAAATTGCTTGTCTGTTTCCGATAGGTTGACAACCGTTCTGCAAGCATGAAGTACCGTGGCATGGTCTTTTCCTCCGCAGTGCGCGCCTATATTAGCCAATGAGGATTTAGTCATCTTTTTGGAGAAGTACATAGAAATCTGTCGAGCCTGAACGACCTCGCGTTTTCTTGTTTTAGATTTCAGCATTTCAATTGGAAGGTCGAAGTAGTCACAAACTACTTTTTGGATGTATTCAATAGAAACCTCACGTGCCGTGCTTCTTACAAACTTATCTACCATCTTTTTAGCCAAGTCTAGCGTAATTGCCTTTTTGGTCAATGAAGCTTGAGCCAATAGTGTATTCAGTGCTCCTTCAATTTCTCTTACGTTCGTATTAATTGAATACGCCAAATACTCCACAACTTCTTTTGGAAGTTCAATACCACTTCCATACATTTTCTTCTGAAGAATCGCTATTCTTGTTTCAAGATCCGGGGTGCCTAGATCAGCTGAAAGCCCCCACTTGAATCTTGACAAAAGACGTTGTTCCATTCCTTGCATTTCGACCGGTGCTTTGTCCGAAGTCAAAACGATTTGCTTCCCATTTTGGTGTAAGTGATTAAAAATTGAAAAAAATACATCCTGCGTTCTTTCTTTTCCTGCAAAAAATTGAACATCATCAATGATTAAGACATCAATCATCTGATAAAAGTGAACGAAATCATTAGTTGATTGGTTTTTAATTGCGTCAATGAACTGATGCGCAAACTTTTCAGATTGAACATAAAGCACGGTCTTATTAGGGAAATTTTCTTTTACCGAGATACCAATAGAGTGTGCCAGATGTGTCTTACCTAGACCCACCCCTCCGTAGATCAATAAAGGATTAAATGCTGTTCCTCCTGGTTTATTTGAAACTGCAAATCCTGAGGCCCGTGCCAAACGATTACATTCTCCTTCAACAAAATTATCAAAAGTAAAAGCAGGAATAAGGTTTGATTCGATATTTAATTTTTGAAGTCCTGGAATTACAAACGGGTTACGTATCTGCTTTTCATTACCACTGATTGGCACATTGACGGGTGAGTTCTTTAGAGAATTCGAGCTGTGTGCAGGAATTTTCACAGTGTACGGGTTTGAAGATTTGTTATTATTCTCCATGACAATGCTATATTCTAAACTACCATCAGCTCCTAATTGTTTTTTAACAACCTTGCGAAGAAGTGTAATGTAGTTTTCTTCTAACCATTCGTAAAAGAAATATGAAGGCACCTGAATCGTTAAAACATCCTTATCCAATTTGACCGGAACAATCGGTTCAAACCAAGTTTTAAAAGCTTGCAATGAAATGTTGTCTTTGATTACTTTTAGACAGGATTCCCATGCACCCTCGTGGTTTTTACTCATAGTTACAAATTAATAGTTCGGTTTTTTATAATTGTGGGCAAAAAAATTATTTCTTGTCCAGTTTGCATAGTACAAATGTTCTCATAAAAAAGTTAAAAAAAAACCACTAGAGGTATTGACTTTTTAAAATGTTTTCTTAAGAGAAATTTTCTTTCTAGAAAAGTGATAGATTAGCTTGTATAAAATAATAAATTTTTAGATTTATAAAAAGCAAAATGGAAGTAAAAATAAAACACATTACAAAAGTACGCGTCAGATACGGCGAAACAGACCAAATGGGGTTTTGTTATTATGGTAACTACGCTCAGTTTCTTGAAGTCGCAAGAGTCGAGTTACTTCGTAGCAAAGGTGTGTCTTACAAAGCATTAGAGGCTGAAGGAATACTACTTCCAGTACGTACATTTTCTATCAAATATATTACGCCATCAAAATATGATGATGTGCTCAAAATAGAAACTGAAATTATCAAAATACAATCCTCTAGAATTGAATTTAGCTATGTGATTAGAGATCAAAACTCTACCTTAATTGCTACAGCAAATACAGAACTCGTATTTGTTGATTCTCAAACCATGAAACCAACAAAAGTACCTTCAAAAATAAGTAATATTTAATGAAAAAATTCATAAATGATATACTCGAATCAAGCCTTTGAACTCATTCAACCGAAGGTAAAAAAAGTTCCTTTTATCCTTAGTATACCACACTGCGGCGTAAGCTTCCCTACTGAACTCAAAAACGACTTCGTACCGCATCTCATAAATGCACCTGATGACACAGATTGGTTCTTAGAGCATCTTTATGATTTTGCTCAAGAAATGGGAATTACTGTAATAAAAGCAGTGTACTCTAGATGGGTTATAGATTTAAATAGATCACCTGAAAATCAATCCTTGTACAAGGACGGAAGAATGATTACATCATTGTGCCCTACTACGACATTTTTTGGAGAAAAACTGTATAAAATTGAGGCACTGCAGCCAAATAAGGAAGAAGTTGAAAGACGCCTAGAGAAGTATTATTGGCCCTATCATGATAAAATCGATGAGCTACTTGAATCTCGAAAAGCAGATTTTGGGAAGGTTTTATTTTGGGATGCACACTCTATTAGGAGAAATGTTGACACAATTCAAAAAGAGGATTTTCCAGATTTAATTTTAGGAAATGATGATTTAAAAACTTCGAACAGCACTTTTATTGAAGAGGCTATTAAAACCTTGGGATCAGATTCATTCGATCTCAAACATAATAAACCTTTCAAAGGAGGATTTATTACGAGGTCTAAAGGTAATCCTCAAGCAAATATTCACGCACTTCAGCTTGAAATGTGTAAAGATCTTTACATGTCAAATAACGAGACAATATATGATCCCAAAAAAGCGAAGCGTATAAAAAATTTATTGAAAAGTACTTTTGAAAATTTAATCTCACATCTGAATGACTAAATTTTGTTTTAAAGGATTGTTACAAGCCGATGGATGGCACGAAAACGTCACATTATTCACCGACAATGAGGGCATCATATTAGATATTTCTAAAAGCGAATCAGCGTCTGCACACAAGCACTATGCACTGCCAGGTTTTCAAAATGCACATTCTCATGCCTTTCAATATGCCATGGCTGGATTAGCAGAGCTACATGCCACAAATCAAAAAAAGAATGACTTTTGGAACTGGAGGAAGTCAATGTATGCCTTGGCCTTATCTATTAACCCAGAACAAATGGAATGCATCGCCGCAATGCTTTATCAAGAAATGTTAAGACACGGCTATACGCATGTGGCTGAATTTCATTACATCCATCATGATAAAAATGGAAAACCATATAACAACACAGCTGAACTTAGTGAACGGATTGCAAGGGCTGCTAAAAAAGCTGGAATTAATTTGACAATTATTCCAATTTATTATGAACAAGGTGGTTTTGGAATTCCTGCACAAGCAGACCAGAAAAGATTCCTATCAAAATCATTCGATGACTACTTAAATCTCTTCCACCAGGTAAAAAAAATGGCTACTAACTATTCAAATTGCTCCGTTGGACTTGGTGTGCATTCGATGCGAGGTGTTACCTTGGAAAATATCATTAGATTAGCAGAATTTCGACAACATACGATTCCGTTTCACATGCATGTTGCAGAGCAACTTAAAGAAATTGAAGCATGTAAGGCATATACTGGTTTTAGGCCATTAGAATGGCTTTTACAAAAAATTGAATTAAATAAAGATTTTCACCTTGTCCATGCAACTCATCTGGACAATTCAGAAGTTGAAGGATTAGCAAAATCAAAGGCCAACGTAGTGCTTTGCCCATCAACTGAAGGGAATCTCGGAGATGGTTTGTTTCCACTTGATTCATTCCTAACATTGAAAGGAAATTGGTCTATTGGAACGGATAGTCATATTGGACTTAACCCGTTCGAGGAATTAAGAATTCTAGATTATGGGCAGCGCTTGACCTCGCATAGCCGAAATACCTTTGGAAATGAAGCTTCAGGAGATAATGGAGCACTCGCAATTGATGCTGCGTTACGCAATGGAAGACGTGCCATGGGTACAGAAATGAATGACTACTTTGAAATAGGAAAATCACTCAATGCATTTGTGATAACAGGAGAGCATCCGTTAATCAAGATGACGGGAAAACAAAACTTAACAAATACCCTAGTTTATGCCTCTGATCCAACGATGAATAAGGGCACAATAGTAGATGGAAGTTGGAAAATTAAAGACAACAAAGCTCACAATAATCTAATTCAAGAAGATTTTTTAAAAACAATGAAGGCATTGTCAAATCGGTTCTAAATTTTTAGATTCGAGTATTTTTAATATTGACTTTTCTTTAGTATATTAAAGTAATGCTTGAAAATCTAAAACTGATAAGAGATTTCTTTCCATTTGTGTTGCTAAAATTTCACATTAAGTATAACTTTTTCGGTCTTCTTTACTGGGCACTTCTTTTCAGTATACTTTTTGGAATACTTGGTTCAAATTTTGGTGTTTCATATCTTTTTTATTCTCCTGACTATCTGGGTGAGGTTGGTTTATGGTCGTTTGCGTTGTTGGGATTCTCTGTTGGAGGTTTTTGTATGGCTTTTAATGTATACAGCTATATTAAACTCGGTCCAAGATTTCCATTTTTAGTCGTAGTCTCTACACCGTTTTTTCGTTTTTGTATAAATAATTTCTTTATACCATTAAGCTACATCATCATTTATTTAGCTAAAATGTCTCAATTTCAGCTATATGAGGAGTTAGCAAGCACCGGCGATGTGCTTATTTATAATGTCTCTTTTATGATAGGCTTTTCGCTTTTTATCTTTTTAAGTATACTGTATTTTTTTCCACTAAGAACCAATAAGGATACAGACGATTCAATTACAGAATCAAATCCAGTATCAACAATTACAAGTAAAGGAATAGGGCAAAAATGGTACAATTACTTTCGTGAGAAACGAACCCGCCCAATTTATTACATTGGACGAGGGTTTAAACTTTACAAAAGTAGAAGTGTAGCCCACCTAGATAAAAGTGTCGTTGAAGGTGTTTTTTCTAAAACTAGAATCAATGCTTTTATTTTTGAGGTACTCACCATTACAGCATTTATTAGTCTGAGCTTTTTTAGGAACTATCCCCTTTTTGAAGTACCTGCAGCAATGAGTATTTTAATGTTGTTAACCATATTATCAATGGTTATTGGTGCATTAAATTCATGGTTTCACAGATGGACCTATCCACTTATTTTCTTTGTTGTGATTGTAATGTCATTTCTCTCCTCAAAAGCTGATCTTTTTCGTTATACGAGCTATGCGATAGGACTCGACTATCGAAAGGAAAGCATCATCAATTATAGCCCTGATAATATTGGAAAAAATCATAAGCTAGGTCTTTCAGACAGCACCTCTGAAAAAAACATTATTCAAATTCTTGAGAATTGGAAAAAATCAACTGGTGAAGAAAAGCCAAAGATGATCATCGTAAACACCTCTGGTGGAGGTTTACGGAGTGCTTTGTGGACTTTTACAGTGCTTTCAAATGCCGACGAAATGCTCAATTCAAAGCTCAGTGGGCATCTTCAGATGATAACAGGGGCTTCAGGCGGGATGATTGGAGCAGCCTATTTTCGCGAAATCAACCTTCGGAAAAAGCTAAAAACACTTCGTGGAAATAACTCTTTTTTTAAATCGCTACTGAGTAAAGATCTATTGAATAAATTATCTTTCTCAGCTTCAACTAGTGATCTATTTATGCGTTACAAGGAGCTGACATACAATGGAAAAAAGTATACTCAAGAGCGTGGAAGCGAATTTGAAAAGGAGTTGCACCAGAACCTTCAAAATTACCTAGAGCACCCGCTTGGATATTATCAAAAATATGAGCAAGAAAGTACTATTCCACTAATGATTTTTAGTCCAACCATAGTCAACGATGGAAGAAGAATGCTAATTTCCGCACAAAACTTAAGCTTTATGATTGGAAATAATCGGAATACAAGCTACGAGAATATTGATTTTCAATCCTTTTTCAAAAAAAATAATCCTAATGAAATTAGATTTTCTTCTGTTTTAAGAGCAAGTGCAACCTTTCCTATGATCATGCCAATGATTGCGATGCCTACAAAACCAGAAATACAGCTGATGGATGCTGGAATTAGAGATAACTACGGTGGGAAGGTTTCTATAGATTACCTTTTTGCACTCAACAAATGGGTACTAGAAAACACCTCCGGAGTGATTATCCTAGAGATTAGAGATACGAAAAGAATTATGAGCAATGAAAAATATAAAGAAGTTTCTTTAATCGATAAACTTTTCCTGCCGTTCGGAAATTTACTTACAAATTTTACGCGTACACAGGATTTAGATCAGGAACAGCTGATCAAGCTTTGTAAAAGTAGCTTTAACTTTCCGGTCGATAAAATCACATTTAATTTGAGAGAAGATTTCAATGAAAGGATTTCTTTATCATGGCATTTGACAAAAAGAGAAAAACAAAAGATTGAAGCAGCATTTTCAAGTCCCGAAAACCAAACTGCCCTTAAAAAACTAGATTTACTTACGGTAACAAAATAAAAAAGGGGACCTAAGTCCCCTCGATTTTATTAACCTGTAGCAAAGTTAATCTAAATACATTCTCGTTTAACGGATTTAAATTGAAATAGTTTCATACTACAATTAACATTTTAGCATTGATAAACTATTTCTTGCCTTGAGTAACGATGTGCATCCTTCGATATATTTGTTACATGAGTAAGGCTAAACCTTCTATTTCAGCTCTTGTTAAGCTGATCGATGATCCAGATGAAAAGGTATTTCTTCATGTCCGCGATGAAATCATAAAATGTGGTCGTACTGCTATTCCATACCTTGAAAAATCATGGGAAGAAGATTATTACGGATTGGTATTTCAAAGTCGAATTGAAAACATAATACATGACATACAGTTTGAAGAAGTCAAAACGAATTTAGAACAATGGAACGATTGTCCTGAAAAAGACCTTCTAGAAGGAGCAATCATTGTGGCAAAATACCAGTACCCTGGTTTAGATGAGGCTTCTGTAAGAAGTTTTATACAAACCATTCGACAAGACATTTGGCTAGAACTTAATGATCACTTAACAGCATATGAACAGGTGAAAATTTTTAATCGAATCTTCTTCAAGGCTCATAAATTTCATGGCGACAGCAAAAACTACCACTCGCCGGTAAATTCATATATCAATACTGTGCTAGAAAGCAAAAAAGGAAATCCGTTGAGTATATGTTTACTATACAGTATTATCGCACAATCATTAGATCTACCGATATATGGAGTTAACCTTCCGAACCACTTTGTATTAGCATATATTGATACAAAAGGATCTGTTGCAATGACAAATGAAGAAAACGAGTTCGGTGTACTATGCTATATCAATGCATTTTCGAATGGAGTAATTTTCAACACGAACGAAATCAAACAATTTCTCAATGAGCTCAAACTTCCTCACCGAAGAGAGTACTTTGAACCCTGCTCCAATTCAGCAATTATCAAAAGAATGCTGAACAATCTAATATCATCCTTCCAACGTGTAGGAAACTCTGAGAAAGTCGAGGAATTAACACTTCTTAGAAACATCATTCAAGGCAATTAAATCCGAAGAGATAGGATTCGTATATTTGAGGTATGAAGTACAAACATACTGTGGAGGAGCGATTTATTAAATACGCAAAAATTGATACGACAGCTGATCCGAATTCAACGACTTTCCCATCGTCAGAAAAGCAAAAAAACCTGGGCTATTTATTGATTGATGAGCTTAAAGCAATGGGGGCTGACAATGTTGAAATGGATGAATGGGGGTATGTATTTGCTACGATTCCCTCGAACTCTGAAAAATCAAATGTACCAACCATATGCTTTTGTTCCCATATGGATACTGCACCTGATTGTAGCGGAACAAATGTAAAACCGATTGTGCATAGAAATTACCAAGGTCAACCAATTATACTTCCTGACGACTCAACTCAAATTATAACTGAAGAAAAGCATACCTATCTCAAAGGTAAGCACGGAGACGACATTATAACGGCTAGTGGTGAAACTCTACTTGGAGCTGATGACAAAGCAGGTATAGCTATTATCATGGATTTTGCTAAATACATGCTAGAGCACCCCGAATTGAAACATGGTAACATCCGAATCCTATTTACACCTGATGAAGAAATTGGTAAGGGCGTCGACCACCTTGATATGAAAAAGCTAAAGGCAGATTTTGGCTATACATTAGACGGAGGACCGGAAGGATCGATTGAAGACGAGTCTTTTTCGGCAGATGGGCTAAAAGTAACTATAGATGGATTGAGTGCGCATCCGGGCTACGCGAAAGGTAAAATGGTGAATGCAATTAAAATGGCAGCACTACTTGTAGATTCACTACCTAAAAACACCCTAACACCTGAAACCACATCACATCGACAGGGGTTCATTCACCCGTATGCAATTGACGGTGCCCTTGAAAAAGCCACTGTCGAGTTTATCATACGTGATCATCAGACATCAAAACTAGCCGAGTACGAAAACTTGATTTCGGAAACCATGAAGTCAATCGCAGAAAATCATCCTGGTATTGAATACAATATTGAAATCTTTGAGCAATACAGGAACATGAAGGAAATTCTTAATGAATACCCTCAAGTATGTGGCTATGCGGGAGAAGCGATGGAAAAAGTTGGTGTAAAACCAAAATTCAATATCATTCGAGGGGGTACTGATGGCTCAAGAATGTCATTCATGGGTATGCCCTGTCCAAATATTTTTACAGGTGAAATGGCTATACACTCAAGACAGGAATATGTTGTTGTTCAAGATATGGAAAAATCAGTTCGTACCTTAATAGAGCTCATTCAAATTTGGGAGAATAGGCATGAATGAGAGGCTACTTCTTAAAGAAATTGAAAATAAATCTTTTCAAAATATTTATTTTCTCCATGGTGAGGAGCCCTATTTTATTGACCTCATCACAAATACACTCATAAAAAATGTCCTTCAAGACCATGAAAAAGAATTCAACCAGAGCATTCTTTATGGTAAGAGTTTAGACGTGAATGTACTTATTAACGAACTGAAATCATTTCCAATGGGAAGTGAAAAACGGTTGGTCGTTTTAAAAGAAGCACAAGATTTTGAAGAATTAGAAACACTCTGCCCTTATTTTGAAAAACCGAACCCATCTACAATATTTGTGATCTGTCATAAATACAAAAAGTATGATGCCCGAAAAACATCACTAAAACTTATCGCTGAACAAGGTACGGTATTCCTTTCTGATAAAATCAAAGAATATCAACTGAACGAGTGGATTCAACGCTACGTGACTAAAAGAGGATTTACTTTAAATTCTAAAGCGACCATGCTACTCAGCGAATTTTTAGGGAATGACTTAGGACGCATTGTCAATGAAGTTGAAAAACTAAGTATCATTTATCCGAAGGGAACAGCGCTAGATGAAAAACACATCGAGGAAAACATTGGTATATCGAAAGACTATAATCTATTTGAATTAACCGATGCTGTTGCAGCACAGGACATTCATAAAGCATATAAGATCATTAATTATTTTGAGATGAATCCAAAAGCAGTGCACCTTACACAAATTGTATCTTCACTTTTTTCTTTTTTCTCAAATATCCTCAAAATACACTTCTTAAAATTTTCTGCTCGCGAAGCTATTGCAAAAGAACTACGTGTTCATCCATATGTTGCAGGAAAGCTAAGTAAGGCAAAAGAAAAATTTAGCCCAAAAAAGATTGCTTTGAATATGGAAGTACTGCAAGAATACGACCTAAAATCAAAAGGATATGGTAATACAAGCTCTAGCCATGCGGACCTCATGAAAGAAATGATTTTTAAATTATTGAATCCATGATTTTCTATGCGCCGGACTGCACAGTGCAGTATTCCGAATATACGCTTTCTGAGATTGAATCAAAACATTGTATCAAAGTATTAAGAAAGCTGAACGGAGATCAAATTCAACTCGTTAACGGAATAGGTGGACAATTTGAATGTGTAATCACTGACGACCATTATAAAAAATGTAAAGTCAAGATTATGAAACATACCCATCATGAACCTCAGGGAAAAGAGCTTCACATTGCCATGGCAATTCCGAAAAGCAGTGAACGTTTGGAATGGTTTCTTGAAAAAGCAACAGAACTCGGATTGTCAAGGCTTTCTCTGATTAACTGTACAAATAGTGAACGCAAATCAATTAATCAAAAAAGGCTAGAAAAAATAGTAATCTCTGCATTAAAACAGTCCAAAAGATTTTATTTACCCAAAATCGAAGATCCGATACCGTTTTTAAAATTTATTGAAAATGAACCCAATGGCTATATTGGTCATTGCTATGACAGAAATAAAAAGCATGCACAAACAATTTCAGAAATTGCTCCAATTCTTATTGGACCGGAAGGTGACTTCTCCATCCAGGAGGTTAAAGAAGCTAAGCAAAAAGGATACACTGAAATCGAATTAAGTGAAAATAGATTACGGACAGAAACAGCCGCGCTCAGTGCTGTTTTTTATTTAATGAACGTATAACGAAACACTTCAAAGCTGTTCTTGTGACGGTCGTCAATCTCCTGTTTGAACAGTAATTTTTTCCTCCACTCACTTTCATTAAATTCCGGAAAAAAAGTATCTGCGTCATAATCCCCATGAATATGAGTTATAAACATTTCATCCACCACCCCTTGCGCGAGAGCAAGGGAATAAATTTGACCTCCACCGATAATATACATTTTTTTTTCAGCCTCATCGGCATGTGCGACCAGTGCATCATCTAAGGAATAAAATACATCACACCCCAACGCCTTGAAATTAGAATTTCGGGTGAGTATAATATTCTTGCGATTTGGCAAAGGTCTATATTTCTCTGGTATCGAATCATAATTTTTTCTTCCCATGACCACAATATGATGTGCTGTGGTCTCCTTAAAAAATCGCATGTCATTTGGTAAATGCCACATGAGGTCATTATTTTTTCCAATACCCCGATTCTTATCCATTGCTACGATTAAAGAAACCTTCATTATATGGCCACTGCTGCTTTTATATGAGGATGAGGATCGTAGTTCAACAATTCAAAGTCTTCAAACTTGAATTCAAAAAGATCTTTGACATCGGGATTTATTTTCATGATAGGAAGTGGCCTAAAGTCTCTTTCGAGTTGAATTTTGGCCTGCTCAAGATGATTGGAATAAAGATGAGCATCCCCAATGGTATGAATGAAATCACCCAATTCTAAATCGCAAACTTGGGCAATCATCATCGTCAAAAGCGCATAAGAGGCAATATTGAAGGGAACACCTAGAAAGGTATCTGCACTGCGTTGATACAATTGACAACTCAATTTTTTATTAGCCACATAAAACTGAAAAAAAGCATGACAAGGAGGTAAGGCCATTTTAGGTATTTCAGCTACATTCCAAGCCGAAACAATAATTCTTCTCGAATCAGGAGTCTGTTTTATTTGTTTTAGTATTTGTTTGATTTGATCGATACTCTCGCCATTTCCTATAGGCCAACTGCGCCATTGAGAACCATAAACAGGACCCAAATCCCCATTTTCGTCAGCCCACTCATCCCAGATAGAAACCTTATTCTCTTTCAAATAAGTAATATTGGTGTCTCCTTTCAGAAACCATAATAATTCATGAATAATGGATCGTAAATGTAGCTTTTTAGTCGTCACACAAGGAAATCCCTCATTTAAATCATATCGCATCTGGTAACCGAAAACAGAAACTGTACCGGTTCCAGTTCTATCCTCTTTTTCCGTGCCATTGTCTAAAATGTGCTGGAGCAAATCATGATATTGTCGCATGTATCAAAAATAAAATTTTTTAGCACAGAATTTTCAAAAAAATACGAGGATTTTTTAACAAGTTAATAACTATTATAAGACGCAGAAATGTATTAATTTTAATTTATGAAAATGATTCTGCTTGCCTTTATTATTGCCGGTTCATTTGGCTTAACAGCACAAATTAAAAAGAGGGACCTTGGTCGATATACGGGAACAATTGAGTCTTATAAGATCAATAGCGGACAGGAATTACTAACCGTTCAATCGAGCCCTATTTCAATTGCCTTAAAAAAAGAAATCGTAGTGCTAAAGATTGGATCGCAGGAATTTTCGGCATCATATGAAATAAAAAAGCTCGAAAGACGAAGCTATATAATTACTTTCGGCACCCCATTCTCTGATCTTAACGAATCCTTGAGGTTGAATGGTAAAAAGAAAGAAATGCTTCGAAAAGGTCTTTTCCCTCAACCCGATTGCGTGCTAAAGAAAGAGTTATAGCGGAAGCTTCAAGGTAAATGTAGTCCCCTCGTCTTTTGAGCTTTTAACAAAAATATTACCCTTGTGACCTTCAATTATAAGCTTCACATAGTACAAACCAAGTCCAAACCCCTTGACATTATGTACATTTCCTGTGGGTACTCTGTAAAATTTATCAAAAATTGCCTTTTGATGTTCTTTACTAATTCCAATACCATTATCTGAGAATTCAATCACAAGATATGGTGAAGAAACCTCTGTTTTAACTGAAATTTGAATATTTCCCGCACTATACTTTACAGCATTATCCATAAGGTTATACAAGACATTGGTGATATGAACGGGATCCGCCAAAAGGATATGAGAGGTCGCGGATAAATTTAATTTGAATGAACTAGTTTTTTCATATTGAAAGGCATCAAAATTTTCCTTTAATTGGGTTAAAAGTTCGCGTAAATCAACTTTTTCTTTATTCAATACGAGCTCATTTTTATCAAGCTTGGCAACATTT
>MDTC01022904.1_pt1 | contig 20037 bp, 20 predicted proteins | sample 811181 | NCBI WGS metagenome assembly MDTC01 (sample SAMN05326644, study PRJNA326480) | marine metagenome | isolation source: seawater | place: Pacific Ocean: North | collected 2011 | reverse complement strand
GTCCATCAGGGAAATGTGGCATTGAATACCGATTCGCCTCAGTGCTGGTATTGCGAGTTCGACGAGTTGTGAACCGATACCGCCTAATCCTACAATGAGTGCTTTCTTTGGCTGACTGGATGCCTTCATGCCAGTTAACGCTGCGACTCTTGATAAGGAAATCTACTCGGTGAACATCCGTTCGAGTGCTTTGATTTGGACATCGAGGGTGAAGTTTTTCTCAACGTAGGGACGGCCATTATCGGCCCACTTTTTCCGTAGTTCCGGATCTTTGGCGTCGAGGTAGGCCGCCTTCCATTCACCCATGTCATTGCGAGCTATGAGCCTTCCAGAATCCACTGGTGACATCGTGCATTGAAATCCGCCCTCATCGACCATGAGTGCTGGAATACCAATGGCCATCGCTTCAATCGGCGTGAGTCCGAAGGGTTCCAACCGAGCATGACTCACCATGGCCCGAGCCCCACGAATAAGTGCACATAGAGCGGTTTGCGAGAGTCTGGGCATACAGAGGACTTCCACATCCAATCTCTTTCCTTCCGCCACAATCGCCGCTTTATCTTCATCGCTTCCCCCCCCCACTTGTACCAATGCCAACCCCGTCTTTTCCAGTGATTTCACGGTCTCCCATGTTCCCTTAACAAACGAAACTTGACCGACCGTTACGATGTATTGGCCAGGGAGTTTTGGGATTGATTGAAGCGCTGATTTTTCTTCTTTTGATGCACGTTTAGGCCAATGCTTCCATTCCACAACGTGCATGACGTGTGTTGCTTCAAGTGGCCTTCCATTACTGTCACGCTTGGGTGGCTGACCGTTGGTCTTTCCATCGTCACTGGGTAGTCCGTATATGGCCTCAATCCGTTGTTGAATCCACAAGGAGTTACCTGAAAGTGAGGCCTTGGGCCGCTGAAGTAAGCGTTTGACATACGCTCTGTCTCGACGGCGCTGTACGGTGAAGAGTGTGCGAGTGAGCCACAACGGACGTTTCGGAGTGCCGTCAACTCTCCGATGCAGCACGTCTTCATACAACCAACGAGGTGGTTCAAGACAGTGGTAGTGAACCGGTAAATGCGGTGGGATTTGCGGTAGAATCTCAAGCGTTCCTTTGCCCACTGAGAGGTGAACTGCATCGTAATCTTCCCACGGGATGTCGACGTGTTCCCAAGCTTTTTGCGCTCGGCGGCTTGACGATGCGGTGACTTCTGAAAGAGCGCCAGTTGGCCAAATAAAGGGCTGTGAAGGTAGGTGCATCTTGGGACGAACCCCTTCGAGTAATGCGCTTGCATCCTCGGTGAAATCCAAACTTGCTACGCCCAAATTCCAGCGTTCAGACGTTGCACGAATCAACTGCAAGAGTTCTCGTTCTGCTCCGCCCAGTGATGCAAAGGAACCCCGGACAATGAGAACGCGGACAGCGTTGTTCCCAGCCTTTTTCGTTCCAGCCATCGGTTCGACACGGAAGGACTCCCCTTCAAATCCACCCTTCTTTGACGAATTACAGCCGTTATTTCCTCATACGAACACGCGACCGATTCAAAAAGGGAGGGGCCCACGGATGTTCATGAGCGGAAAGACAGCAATGGTTACAGGAATCACTGGACAAGACGGTTCTTACCTCGCAGAATTATTGTTGGATAAGGGTTACACCGTGTACGGTTTAGTTCGTCGAGTCTCACAACCAACCTCAGGGCGCAGCCTCATCAACCACTTGCTGACCAATGAACACTTCCATTTGGTTAACGGGGATCTTGCTGACCAAAATTCGATTGACAACGCCGTTGCTCGCGCCCAACCAGATGAGTTTTACAACCTTGGTGCAATGTCCTTTGTACCTGAATCGTGGCGCTCGCCCATGATGACTGCTGACATCACTGGATTAGGTGCGCTGCGTTGCCTTGAAGCGATCCGAAAGCACGCTCCAAAGTGCCGCTTTTACCAAGCAGGTTCGTCAGAACAATACGGTAAAGTTCGCGACGTACCTCAAACCGAAGCCACACCGTTCCATCCTCGCTCACCATACGGTTGTGCGAAGGTATTCGCTTTCGAAATCACTCGAAACTACCGTGAATCCTACGACATGTTTGCGTGCACCGGTATTTTGTTCAACCACGAAAGCCCTCGTCGCGGTCTTGAATTTGTCACTCGTAAGGTGACGATGACTGCGGCGCGAATTGCGAAAGGATTCGATGAGTGCCTTTGGATTGGTAACGTTGATGCAAAGCGCAATTGGGGCTTTGCTGGCGATTATGTCGAGATGCAGTGGCGCATGCTCCAACAAGAAACACCGGGTGATTTCGTGGTCGCCACTGGTCGAACACACAGCGTTCGCGACATGATCACGCTCGCATTTTCCCACGTTGGTATGAACCTCACGTGGTCAGGTGACGGCGTTGACACCATTGCAACTGACCAAGATGGCAATGTCCGAGTTCGCACGAACCCCAAATTCTTCCGCCCAGCAGAAGTTGACTTGCTCATTGGCGACCCAGCTCTTGCACAGAAGGAACTCGGTTGGGTTCCTCAAACCAGTTTTGAACAACTCGTGCAGATGATGGTCGATTCCGATATGGCTCTTGTACAAGAAGCCGTGAACGGTGGATATGCTCCACCGATCCCGCCAGAGTGATGTAGGAGGCCACACGATGGCGATTCCAATTCTCTATTCGTTTCGACGATGTCCGTATGCAATTCGAGCCCGGATGGCCTTGGTACGGTCGGAATTCACTGTGGAGTTGAGGGAAGTTGTGCTTCGAGACCGACCAGGCCATATGCTTGAAATATCGCCGAAAGGAACGGTTCCGGTTTTGCTACTATCTGATGAAAGCGTGATTGAGGAAAGTCTTGAGATTATGCAACATGCACTACAGTGGGAGATTTCAGAAGTTGAACACCACTGGATTTCTCGGAATGACGATGAATTCAAGTTTCATCTCGACCGTTACAAGTATCCCAACCGATATGACGATGTCGATGAACTCGAACAACGCACTGCAGCTTCATCGTACCTTGCAGACCTTGACTCGTTCGTGCAACAAGGCGGTGGTCTTGGTCCTGCACTCAGCGACGCTCTGTTCCCCTTTGTTCGTCAGTTCGCAAATCACGACCGCACGTGGTTTGATTCACAACCGTGGACATACCTTCACACGTGGCTACGAAAGTGTTTGGACAGTGAAGAATTTTCACGGTGTATGACGAAGAATAAGCAGTGGCGTGAAGGTGACGAACCAACGCTTTTCCCGATGCTTCAGTGAAGCATCACACCTAGACTATCACAGCAGCCAGTGTTCGAGGATTGCCAAAAGGTATGTACGGAGACCTAGGGTAAGCATCCCAGTTCTTTGAAACACACTTAATGTATTTTTTACACTTCAATGTTGGCAAACTTACCACGCTTTGATATAGGAACGGTGACAAATATACACTGTAGACAAAAACTCTGCAAGGTGGAATAAGCATGGATAGAAATTTGGAAAAGTATGTAGATGAAATAATGAATAACCAGGAAGCACAGAACGGGATTTTCTCGCGTTCTTCACTCAGGTCAAGGTTCAGTCGAATCTTCATGCGAAGATCATGAACATGGGCGACCCCATACACTTCATTAAATACTGATGGTCAGACCACCGGTTTGAAGTGAGGTTCATGCCGTTAAAGCGATTTGAAAAACTCTCTTTAGAGCAACAATCAGAAATCCTCGATGTCGCCCGAACTGAGTTCGTAAAGCACGGATTTGACGGCATGTCACTGAACCTTCTGCTCCAAGAAATGAACGTGACGAAAGGTCAATTTTACTATTGGTTCGAGGATAAAGCAGATTTGTTCCTCACACTTTTGCAAGAAGCCGCAACGAACATCAATCAAGTGGTCCGCAACACTGGTTTGCCATCGAGCCCCGATACGTTCTGGGACCACCTCGGCCGTTATCAAACCGAAATGGACGCTTGGTGGGCAGATAATCCCCATCATATCAGCGTATATGCTCGAGCTATCGAACTTATTCAACTTCCATCACATCCACTGATTTCGGATCTTGAATCGTTGTATTCACCCCTTCAGAAGCACTTCTTGGAAACGCTACGTCTCGGAGTTGATTGGGGATTGGTACGCTGCGATATTCCTCTAGATGGTGTAGCATTCTTGGCGGATAAAGTAAACTCAGGTTTCGATATGTACGGTATGGTTTCGTTTCAAAAAATTGATCTCGAAGGATGGGCTCCCCCAGAGCGCTTCTTTGAGATATGTTCTCAACTTCGAAGGAAAACCCTTCGAGCCCTCTTGGAGATGACAGCATGAATACACCAACAACCGCAAGACACGCGTACACTACAGTGAATGAAACACCATTAAGGGGGCATGACCATGCTGAGTGTTGAAGGCCTTACCAAGACCTTTGGTTCGGGTTCCAACAAACTACAAGTCCTCAAAGGCGTCAATATGAACCTTAAACAGGGCGAGATGGTCGCTCTCATGGGTCCTTCAGGTTCGGGGAAATCAACCCTCCTCAACATCATTGGGGGGTTGCTTGCTGGAGACGGCGGAACGATTCTGCTTGACGGCCAATCTTACGGTCAGAAAAATCCTTCCAGTGTGGTGAACATTCGCCGAGAACACGTCGGCTGGATTTTCCAAGATTTCCATTTACTTGACAACCTCACCGCAGTTGACAATGTTGCAGTGGCTCTCGAATTATCCGGTATGTCTTCTAAAGAAGCGGAAGTGGCCGCCCGATCTGCATTGACGAAAGTCGGTCTTGGCGACCGAATGGACCACATCCCAGACCAGCTTTCTGGAGGGCAGCAACAGCGCGTAGCAATCGCTCGTGCTATTGCTGGTAACCGTCCAGTTCTCCTTGCTGATGAGCCGACTGGCAACCTCGACATTGCCAGCGGAAAAGAAGTGCTCCAGCTGTTCAAAGACTTGTGCCACGATGAAGTCAACCCGATCTCAATACTCATGGTTACTCACGACCCTGATTTAGCCTCAAACGCTGACCGCATGCTGTTGCTCAACGATGGCAAGACCGAAGCCTCGGACATCCGCTCTGCATGGGGACTGGACGATGATTCAGACGGAGGTGAGGAAGAATGACCGAAGAAGATCACTCCCTTCAACTGGAACCTTCCGACTATTCTCCTTCACAGAGTATGCCAAAGCGACTGATGCACAAGGTGATGGAAACGCCTTCACAACTTCGTCTTGCTGGGCTAAGTGCGTGGAGAGGTAAAGAGCGCGGACTGGCAGTGATTACAGGTGTCTTTTTGGCATCACTGGTAATCACGACTGTTCTCGCATACGGGGTAGGACTATCACAACTCTTCTTTGAAGAATCACTCAAGAACGAACCGTTTGATGCAAAAATCGAATTTGCGCGTACGCCTGTAGAGAATACAACCGGTTGGTCGAACAACACAGCCACGATGGTCAATGTTTGCGACGAATTAATGTCAGAATTCAGTGAGTTCAGTGACTGTACCCTCGTGCTGGGGCGCCAAGGCATACACAGTGGAGGTCTTTTCAACGAAGAATTCGTAGTTGCACAGCCCCTTGAAATGGTAGCGATTACAGATGATGCAAATCCGTACTGGAGTAACGTTACGTTTGATTATCCCGAACTTGCTGATGCAGGACCACCGATTTCGTTGATGCGTTCTGTACGATTTTTAGGACCTGAAGCCTTTGATGGGGAGTTTGCAGAGCGTTTGGGCCAGAATATTATCGCCGGAATGGGTGAATGGCCAACCCCCGAAAACATGAGTTCTCAGCGCGGTGTCATTCTCCCATCGACCATCGCCTCAGAAGCGAAAGCCAATGTTGGTGACATACTTGACACCCTTAGCTTCCATTATGTGGTTGATGAATCAACCATCTTTGAAGGAACAGTGACCAATGAAAACTGCGATGGAGAGATTACACCAGAGGAGAACGGAATGGTGTACTGTAGAATGGAAATGACGGCATCAGATCTGAAGGTTGTTGGCGTTTATGACCCTTGGGACTTTGGGAATCCGACCCTTGCCCCTAATCCAATCTTTGCAACTTGGGAAGTCCTGAATGAATCCCAACGTGGTATTCTAATGGACAACGACCACATGTACCTGGGCATCACCATTGACAAAGGGCAGTTACCCACTACTTCAACCGCTGATGCAGCAGAATGGCTTGAAGACCTCGGGACGCGGGTACAGGACGGAAATTATACCGATGAAGGAGTTGAATTGTACTATACCGACATCATCAGTGGAACCATTACTTTCCTCAACATTTTCCTCGGTTTGATTCAAATTTTCGATTACATCATCATGATTCCAATCGTTATCCTTTCCATTGCAGTGTTAATTTATGGATTGGTACTTTCGCTTGAACAAAGAAGGAGAGAAGTGAGCATTCATCGAGTCATCGGCGCAGACAGTTCTCGGCTGCAGAGCATGGTCTTACTGGAATTGTTCGTGATGTCTTCAGTTGCATGGCTTGCGGGGTATCTGTTGGCTTTATTCGCAGTCCCCATTGTTCTTTCAGCGGTTGGATTCATGGAATTCAGGACGGGAGATTTCGACGTAAATCCAACGCTGAGTATTGGTTCGACCATTTTCACCGCTGTCACGACACTCGGTCTCGCACTTCTCTTTGGGCGAAGTCGGGCACGGGATTTCATCAACCTTGAGATTGAAGAAGGTGTTCGTAAGACGTCTTCAAAAGCAGAACCAAAACGCTGGCTCCACTGGCTAGCCTTCTTGTTTGGAATGCTTGCAGTTGTCGACACCTGGCTTGAAATGAACGGAAGTGAAGACGGTATTGTCTCGAACTTCTTCATTGAAGGCTTACTCGGAATTATTGGACCGTTTGCTCTTTGGATTGGTGGTGCTTTACTGCTCGGAAGAATTGGAGCCAAAGGCCCTCAGATTATGCAACTCATTTTCGGACGAACTCCGCTTCTGAACGATGTCAAGCGTGGCCTCAAGGGTTCAGGATCTGCTGAATCAGTCAACCGTCTAGCAGTGATTATGCTGCTTACGCTCTCAATCGTCACCCTTGCTGCAGTTCAAGGATATACCGGAACTCTAGTCGATGAGAAGACCGTTGATGCATCAGTCGGTTCCGACTTGCAAATAACCCTTGAGCAAGGGTATACAGAATCCCAACTACTGGATCTAGTTTCAAACTTCACCGATACTGGCGTTACTGCTGTTGCTACAACGGTGCCAAGTTTAATTTTGGCAGATTCTTCGGGAGGCGATAAATTGCAATCTTGGGTATTGCTTGACGGCAACGAAGACGTGTTGCGATGGAGCGAGCAATCGATTCCAGGAACCGATATCGAGGCTGCTATGGCTGGCTATCGCAACGGCGGATTCACCGCTGGTGAAGATGCAGCCTATTCTCTTGATATTGCCGGAAGTGGCCGAGGGCAAGAAAACAATCTTGATGACGTGCTACTCAAACCAACCGATTCACAAAGTGAAAATATTTCGTTTTCGTGGGAAGAACTCACCTTCAACTTTACAACAGGAGGAACAGAACAGCCAGATCCCGATGCATTGTTCATCGCCTATTCATCGCTGATGGAAGGTGACTGGTCTGGACTGAACCTTTCAGGCCAAGATTTGAGCGGTCGTGACTTTGGACCTGTAGACCTCACTGGAACCGACCTCTCCAACGCCAATCTTGCGGGAGCAAATCTTGCCCAAGCGTTGTTCTATGATACCAATTTGGAAGGTGCTGACTTGTCCGGTGCAAACCTCCAAGATGCTATTTTTGTCAACTTTATGGGTGGTACGCTTGAAGGTGCAAACCTGATTGGTGCCGACCTCACAGGAGCATTTGGATTCGCTGATTTATCTGGGGCGATTCTCGGTAATGCTACCTGTCCCGACGGTACTTCAGCCGAAGACACAAATTGTTCATCAGGCTTTTCAGAGATACCACCCGAACTGGCAGCTCCGCTGTTCTTGCCCGATACGAGTGTGCAGTTCGTCATCACCGCATATCAAAACAGCATGTATTACATGGGCGTTCACGAATACATCCCTGGAATAAATCCTGCAACTATGAGCTCATCACTCATCATCGGTGAATCATCATGGAAATCTTTTGTCGGAAGTGACGCAGTTGCGAATCACTCCTCGACCATTTGGATTGTTGAACTTGACGGCGTCAGTGGAGACGCACTTGAAGCGCTTGCCTCGACGTTATCGGCTGATTTCAGAGTCTCGAGCGTTCTGGATTGGTCGAGTTCACACAAGTTAGTGGAGCGAAACGGCGGGCTTATCTTCGGTACTCCGGGCTTGCTCTCCCTTCAATTCGTCGTAGCCAGCGTTGCTGCAATCGCCTCGAGTTTCGTGTTCCTGTCGCTGGTTTTGAGCCAACGGCAGAAAGAACTCGCAGTTCTTCAAGCCATTGGAGCATCTCCAAATCAAATTATTCGACTGGTGCTGTTCGAGATTCTCTCCATTGTCATGGTATCAATGGCGTTGGGAATTGTGTTAGGTATCGGCGTTGCCCTTTCCTTCAACGGATTCTTCGACATCTTTGGATTCATCTTCCAAATCTTTGGTGGTTCGTCCACAACGATAACTCGGACGCTGGTTTATCCATGGAGCCAACTTCTGTTGGTCTCCCTGTCGGTCTTTACCGCTGTTGTTATCGCGCTTCTGGTCACTACTCGCAGAGCATTGAATTCAGATTTAGCCAGTGTGCTCAAGGGGGAGTGAAGTATGAAAGAAAGTATTTTGAAAACCGATGGACTTTACCACGTGTATGAATCGAAGGCAGAAGACGGGAACGTTGTGGCATTGAGAGGGCTCCACATGGACATGAAAGAGGGCGAAGCAATCGCTGTAGTAGGCCCATCTGGGTCTGGAAAATCTACCCTGATGAAGTGCCTTGGCGGTCTCATGAAAGCCAGCGCCGGTTCGGTCTCGCTGGACGGCAAAAACATGACTCGCCTCACTGGTCAAGAACTGGTTGAGTTGCGTCAAAAGACGGTCTCCTTCATTTTCCAAGAAGGAAATCTCTTACCGAATTTGAACGCTCGTGACAATGTGGCTCAGCCATTACGCCACCAAGGTGTCTCATCGCGTAAGGCACTCCGATTAGCTGATGCAATGCTTGACCGATTGGGCATGGTTCACAGAGCGCATGCGTTACCAATGATGCTCAGCGGTGGAGAACAGCAACGGGTTGCTATTGCTCGGGCCCTGATCACGAACCCTCGTTTAATTCTGGCAGATGAACCAACCGGTGCTCTTGATCCCGTCACCAGCCGAGAGGTTTTGGCGTTGTTCAAGGACTTGCATACAAACGACGGTGTATCGTTTTTGATTGTCACGCACTCGAAAGAAGTCGCTGCCTTTGCAGACCGATCGCTTGAACTTCGTGACGGTCGCTTTGTTGCTGAACACGGCGTAGGGGTGGACGTTGAGAACCTCGGTCAAGACCGCGAACTCATCATCGATGAAACGGGAACCGTCACCTTGCCGCCTGATTTGCTGGTACGCATTGGTGGAGCAGGCCGTTATACGGTTGGTAACGCTGACAGCGGCTATCTTTCACTTCAAGGAGAGGCTGTGGAATCCATGGGCCAGATGGTGCTCGCAGAAATTTGTCCTGCATGCAAACACGATTACCAAGGCAGTGACGACCAAGAATGCCCCGCATGTGGTTCAAGTCGACCGATGGTTGAGGTTAAACAATGAAGGCGCTCATCAAAGCTGTAGGTTATCTCGAGGGAACATCCTTCCTGGTGCTGATGGGTATTGCTATGCCGATGAAGTATATCGGTGATGACCCTACAATGGTCAGCATCATGGGCTCGATTCACGGAATACTCTTCTTACTGTATGTGGGATTGCTGTTCTTCGGAGTTGGAAGGTATTGGAATTTCAAAGCCTTAATACACGGTTTTATCGCAGCAGTACTCCCCGCAGGTCCGTTTGTGTTTGAACGCATGTTGCACTCGGAACGCTATCAGTTGGTCGACATCAAGCAGTCTTGACCCCTTCAGGCCACAACACGAGAATCAGCGTCTTCCCGCGCGTTCTTGGCGTATGGGATGATGCGGGGTTCATCCACACAATTGAGCCGGTAGGATAGGTCCCATCCTCATCCCAAACTTCTCCTTCAAGCACGATGTATGCCTCTCCTCCAGGATGGCTGTGAGGCACGAAGGCGTCGACTTCAACTTCGGAATTAACACTGTACAACACCAGTGAGCACGCTCCTTCACGGTGCAGTTTTCCGAGTCGAACGCCGGTACCAAAATCTCTCCATCGTACATTGCTTTCTAACCACTGTGAGTCGAGGGTGAATCCCAACCAGTCGGCCATTGAATGGGTGAAGGTCATAGGTGTCCGTGCTTGTTCATCTTCAAGATACTTCGCTAGAAATTGAGTTCAATTCTCAGTTGCTTTGAAGTTGGGAAGCCGAATCATGTAATGTGGCGGCTCCCCTCCAGTTCCCTGATATTCCTCCTGCAGGTCCATGGGAAGCGTATGTTTTGGTGATTATTTGGCTCCCACTTCTTCTTCGTATCTTACTTCTCGTTGTACCTTTTCGAAAGGCAATAGCTCGACTCGCTCCGCATTCTGGTTGGGCAATTAAACAACTACGTGAACTTCCGATTCGTGGAATTGGACTTTTGGTATTGAATGAAATACTTGCATTCATGATTCCTCCGTTCTTAGTGATCCTTATTCGATTAACCAGTGATCCAATCGGATGGCAACTTTGGAGCGATGTATCCAATACCGGTTATGGTTTCTTGATGCTCTTCCTTCTGGTTTGGATATTTTTTGATTTGTTGCGAATTTCTCGTGTACGAAGAATCATGATTGCCATTGAAAAGCACGACGTCAAAAAACTTCGAAAGGTTGCTGATACCGGAATAGGGATTCGAAAGTGGCTCAACAAATTCTCGGGCAAAGAGCAGCGTTCAACCGAAGAACAGAATGCTTCCGTGCCTGAAACGGGGAAAAATATTGCACGAAATTCCCTCGCTATATGGGGTTCACGTGTTCTTGCAGCGAGAAAATTAACTCCTCAGGGTCTTCTGTCTGGAGTTGCGCTTGGAGCGATTATTGAAGCCACAAGAGTGGGGGCTGGAAAACTCACAGATTCTGCAGACAAAAAAATGCAAAAAGAATTCGATAAAATCGCTCGAATTAACACCTCTACCCTCCTAAAATTACTTCTAAGAGACCTTTCGATGGGAATTGCGCCACTTCTTCTCTTAGCATATTTGCCGTATTTACTCGGTTAAATCTCCGCCACCTTCATTGAGAAGCGGCGCTACCACCGACCCAAGGGACCACCATGTCACTGCTCATTCTCATGCGCCACGGACAATCGGTATGGAATGCTGCCAACCTGTTTACCGGCTGGGTCAATGTTCCATTGACGCCAAAGGGCATTGATGAAGCAATTGGAGGCGGCCGAACAATTGCTCACCTCGGTATTGATGAAGTTCATACTTCGACATTGATTCGAGCCCAAATGACGGCAATGCTTGCGCTAAGTGAACACACGGGTGGTAAAACACCGGTTGTCAAATCACCTCAAATGCGTGAAACACAGTTCGATGGAGAATCAAGTCCACGTTTGGTCGATTGGACAACTGTTCACGGGCCTCAAAATGACATCTTGCCCGTGTATGTGGCGCAAGAATTGAACGAGCGAATGTACGGCGACCTACAAGGCTTGAATAAGCAAGATACCCGAGAAAAATATGGCGATGAGCAGGTGAAAGTTTGGCGCCGCTCCTACGATGTCCCTCCTCCACATGGGGAAAGTTTGGAAATGACCGCACACCGCACTCTTCCGTACTTCAACCAAGCCATCCTCCCTTCCTTGAAAGGAGGTAAGAACGTTTTTGTTGCCGCTCACGGAAACTCACTTCGCAGTATTATCATGGACATTGAAGGACTCAACCGAGATGAAGTACTTTCTTTGGAAGTTCCAACCGGGACTCCTCTGGTCTATGCATGGTCGCACCAAGGGTGGCAACGCCTCAACGAATTCTGAGTGGAACTTCATGGAATTGACTCGACGCCATTTCCGTGCGGCAGGTCTTGTCTTGCTGTTGGCTTCTCCGTGGGTGATGGTGCAGGTGTGGATACTCGCTGCTGCTGCCGATGAACCCTACGATTCGATGCCTTCATGCCCCGTAGAGGCCGCTAACTGTGCGCACGTGGGCGTGGATGAAAACCATCGGATGGACGGAACCTATGACGTGACCATCAATCGTACAATGGACGAACTCTCTCAAGCACTTGCAGACTACATCGATGATGTCAACGGCGATGTACTGGTCGACGAGATTGACCAGAACGGTGCATCACTCACGCACTTCGTTGAACGCACCATCTTTTGGCGTTTCCCTGACGACGTCGCAGTACGAATTGTTCCACTCGATGGCGGCCAGTCGTGTTCGATTGAGCTTCATTCACAGTCGAGGGTTGGTGGTGTTGACATGGGCGTGAACCCTGACCGCCTCGAGGGGATATATCGGGCTCTCACAGCGTAGAGGCGAATTGACCCTGTTCCCATCCGAATGGAAAACCGTCTTCATCAACCAACACGACGTTGATTCCAAGACCGTTTTTTCTGAAAGCAATCAGTTGGATTTCGTGAATTTTATGACCACTGGGTGCAACACCTAGAACCGGTAACTGCTTTCCAGCGAAAAACGACCTTTTCCGTTTTGGTTTACTTTCGGCAACCGCTTCATTCCCTACCCTTCGCCGCACTCCGTCGACGTCATCGAACCAAGGCAAGGGACCTTCAGGTGAGAATCGAATTCCAAGGATCATGTCGACACCCGAGGTTTCCTGAGCGGCATCTGCATCGGCATGACTTGGTATGGCAGGGGCGTTGGGGTGGGTGTGAAGCCAGTGAGTGAATCGTCCCGCTCTCGAGCCGCGAGAAGTAGAAAACATGTCGTCAGTCCAGTCTTCAGGCAAGTGATGGACCGAATACGAGTCACCACGATTGACAATGTGTGCTTCACCGACGATGAAGCCCTGGCCTTGGAAGATGTTGGGGTCGAACTCTTCGCCCATGAACGCTTGCTCAACCTCCTTGAGATGTGGTGATGCAGCGTCGATGTCCAAACCAACAAGGATTTCATCGGGCAGTGCCTGTAAGGCCCACCACACCAATTGTTCGAAGACGTTTCCGGGAAGATGCAGTTGAGCAGTGTAGGCTGAACGCTTCTCAAATGAGTCGCGGTTGTAGACAACCATCAGCTCTTCCAACCACGGTTCGACCATCGCACTCGACCTTGCGATTCGTTCTTTATGAATGAAGTCAGCGGAAAAAAGCCGTAAAAACATTTGAAGGGTGGTACCCCCTCATCTGTACATGGCGAAGAAGAAGGGCGGTTTGGGCCGATTCATTGGAGCCATCACGGGTACGCCTTATGAGCGACTTCTCAAGCAGGTTGACAAACTCGTTTCAGAATACGGTGACGATGAGCGTAAACTCGGAAAGAACCTGAAAAAGCTCGTCTCTATTGTGACTGATAACTACGAGAACGAGAACATCGATGAAGAAGAGCACGACCTCATCATCGAAGCGATAGAGGAAGTCGACCCAGAGGGTCGTAGTTTTCAGAAGGTTTCTGATGATGAAGATTCCTTTTATTCCGGTGCAGTTCCTGACGCACCTGAACTCAATTTAGGCAAGAGAAAGAATTTGGATGATTTAATGCAATCCAAAGGCAATGAATTTGTCGGTAGTTATGGCCGTGATGAATTTGAAGATTTCAAAGCCCGAATGAGCAGTGATTTCTTCGCAGAATCTGATGAAGCAATTCGCAAGGGTGACCATCAAGCCGAGAATCGCCAAGAGAATCGAGTCTTTGCCGATGAACAAGAAGAACTCGAACGACTCAAGCAGCAAATTTCCCAAGAATCAGGCATGGTCGATCCGAATGCTGAGGATGAAGATGAAGATGAAGGCGAAGACCTTGAAGGCTATTCTGTTGATGAAAACGGGGTTGAATGGTTTGAAGATGAAGACGGCTACTGGTGGTACCGTGAAGAAGGTCAAGACGATTGGCAACCTTACGATGAAGATTGATACGCGTAATCGTTACCACCCACTTGTCGTCGAAACAACACAATTCTGTTCACCCAGAAGGCCAAAACAAGCCCTCCTACGGCAACGTTCCATTCGATGAGCAAACTGACCAGCCACAGTCCGATGTAAAAAACGCAGCATGCCGAGGCAAGAGCGATCAAGATTACTGGTGCCATGCGCATACGCGGGTCAAGGAAGTTGTAGATGTAGTACCCGTTGTTTGTGCGAGCATAGGCATAGGAAAACAGGACGTAAATGATTCCAAAGTACACGGGGAAAATTCCGAATTCCCAGTTGAGTTTCGCTTGCACCAAGAAAAGGTCAACGGCCAACAGGATGGCAGTGTAATTGTGCATCACGAGTTCATAATTCAGGAAAAATGAGGCAAACGGTCGCCTTTGAGCGATTTCATCTGGAATGATAACGTAACGAACTACCGTTGCCGTGATGAATGCAGATCCGTACGCTACGGGCATCAAGACAACAGTGAGCGAGGTCAATATCGTGGGCACTGGTATATCGAAGACTTGCAACCATGTCACTGTCCCAGCACTCAAAAAGGCACAACCAAACACCATCAGAGTCCAGCTGCTGAAGGTGCTAATCCGCTCGAATCCGGTAGGCTGCAACATCACAGTATCGTTGGTTTCATGAAGCGTAACAAACATTCGGCCAGGTACTGGATTGCGAATCATCCAGAACACGATGGTGTGAAAGGCGAGGTAAGCACATCCAAATCGAAACACTCCGATGATCGGTAATGAGAAATGTGATGTTTGAAACGAAGCACTTGAATCACTCACCAAGTCCATGACTTCAAACGCGAAAAAGAAGGTAATGGACACCAGCGTGATGACCAGCGCGCAAGTGAGTGATGCGATGGTTCTGTCCTTCTCAGCGTCCATCGCTTGCTGCGTCATGGCGGTTCGTCCTGAGGACTTGATTTGAACGCTTGGTTAAGAAAAGTCACGCAGGTCGGGTAAATCACCGAGACGACGTCGCTTCGGGCCTTTATCGATCATTCCAGGGTTTGGATGAGGTGCCCCCTTCGGGTGTTGAATATCCGGTAAGTTCAGCGTTTCTCTTTCTTTTTCCTGCTTCGCTATGTACTGCATCTTTTTGAATTGCCACACCGAACTGAGTGTAATCATTACGCCAAGCATCAGCAGCGTTGACGATGATTCGGCTGAAATCAAACTCAACGAATCACCGTTCAAGAGGAGCATACCTGCCATACAACCCATCGACCCCAAAACCGCTGAAACGAGCAGCGGGAGATATTTCCGTACAAGTCGCGTTAGGAAAAAAGAACAGGTGAACAAGATGATGGCCATGTAGTCGTTATCGACGAAATCGTATCCGTTCGCAACCAGCCATCGAAACAGAGCGCTGAAACTGAAAAATACACAGAAGAAAGCAGTCATGGCGATGGTAATGTGGACTGTGAAGAGAAGGGTGAGGCTGAACAGCACTACTATTCCAGCCATGAAATAGACTTGTGGAATCTCCGATATCGAATCGCCAACAACCGAGTAGATGAGTGGCGTAGAGACGTATCCTAGCCCCGCTCCACACGCCGCAGCAATGAATTTTAGTTTTTGGAAACCATAGAACATCAGGAAAAACGACAAGAGGAGCATCGCCAATCCAAGAGGAGGGCCGACAGCCTCAATTTCCCCCATGAGGACGGTCGCTGCTTCACCGGCTTGTTCCCCTGCCATGGAAAGCCCTTGAAGCGGTAGAACTTAGCATTCACGGCGAAGCCAAATCGAAAGGCTGCCAATTTCGAACTTGATGACGCTCGTATCAGCACCTCGGGTAATCAACCGTTGATTGGCTGATGCCTCACTGGACATAGCCACAATCGTAGCTGGCCGTTCAAGCCTTTCGTCTTCGACTGCTTCAAGCAGTGATGAGAGAACTTCCAACCCGTTTGCAGGTGGCATGTAAAAATCAAGCAGCAGTACGTCGGGCTTAAATTCAGCAATGTGTGAAAGAAAATCGCTCGTGTTCCATTGTTGCTTGAAGATCATTTGTTGACAATCGATACCTGCCGATTCGAGCATCGCCTCGATATCGTAAGAGTCCTCGAAAGCCAGAACGCGCATTGCCTCATCTCATGCAGGAATCGGTTGCTGGTCCCACCATGCGGGAGCTAAGAACCACCGCTCGTCATCAACAGGCCGGTCAATGACCTGTAGTCCAACGGTTCCACCGTTCACAGTGAGCCCTCCAGCAGGGTTTGAAGCGCAAGGTCCCGGGAGATAATCTTCACCAGATTCAGTCAACTCAATACGGAGTGAGTGACCTTGAGGAATGACGATATCGAGGGGATTGAATTCCATCAGCATGGTGTAACCGGTGAACGGTGCTGTAGGTTTTGCATCATATCCACCATCTCGGTACCGAATGTCCATCGTAGCGTGACCGAGTCGAAGATTCGCCGTATCGTCGTACATAGTCGCAAATATTTGCCCTCCCTGACAGGCCTGCGTAGAAACATCGAGGTGCAATGTCGGTAGTCCCGAAACGTGCGTCTCTTGTTCAAACATTGGGCTGGTGAGCGTGACGCTCGAGCCCAGTGCGTTTACAGAGCCACTGGCACCAGTCCAATCACTTGAGAGGTCGTGCATGAGCCATGTGCTGTCTTCCGGGGGCCAAGTTTCTTCAACGTGCCATCGTCCATCGTTGGTTTGCATCTGCACCATTGGAGCGGGCTCTTCACCGATACCTTTCAGATAGTAATTGAACCAACCAAACAGTTCCACTGCCCAGTCCATTCGGCTCATGTTTGGATAGGCTTCCTCGCCGTATCCGGATGAAAGTTCGCTGTGACGGTCTGGTTGGTCGGGATAGTTGTGCGCCCACTGCCCAGAAATCGCTCGTGCGTTGATCCCTGCATCACGCAGTAACTGGTAGGTTGGGAAGGCGTGGTACGGGTCAACGTTCCAATCCTGCATACCCCAAACAATGTAGACGCTGCCTTTGTAATTTTCAAGAACGTCAGGAAGGTGCCTTCGCTCGTCCCAATAATCAGACCAGTCCGCACCGCCAACTTCTGCCCATCCCCACGTTGACCACGGGCTGAGCGGCCCTACTATGTCATCGCTGCAAACGCGCATGTCGTCGGTAGTGAGGTCCGCAGTTGCTGCTTGGTATGCAGCATCGTAGCCCATTGCCCGAGCTTCAGAAGAGCCGTTACGGTAGAACATTTCTTGCACGCCGATAGAGCCAGAAATTGGTACGATGGTCTTGAGATGCTCCGAAGGGCTTTGTGCGGCTTCCCAGTTGGTGGTACCAGCATAGGACTTCCCCATCAATCCAACGTTTCCATTCGACCAATTTTGCTGCCCCAGCCAATCTGTGACCGCTTGAATTCCGGTTTGTTCTCCAAGTCCTTTGACGTCTTGGCAGTGTGTCGATTGCCCGGTGCCAAAAGTTGAGGCTTGTGCAAACGCATAGCCGTGAGGAACGAAGGTATCGTACACCCATTTTCCAACCCCTCCATCCGGTACGGTGTTCGGCGATGAATCATCTCCAACACCAGGCATGCCTTCCCCACCAAAGTCGTAGTACGGATGAATGGTCATGATGACAGGAACCTGCGTCCCTTCAGGAACATTGGGCAACCAAAGAGCAACGTGCATCAATGCAGGACCGGGGAAACCGACATCCTGTTCACTCGGTGGAAGTTCAACTTCGATGAAGTGTTCGGTGTACGGAAGTGGTTCATAGGTTCCGTTGACCGGCAGTTGAGCACGCAACGTGTCCATTGGCAGGTCCATTGTATGTCGAAGGTGTAATGGAGTATCCCACCAGTCTCCACTGAATTCGTCTTCCTGTGAGGCGTTCAAGACCGTTTCTCCAAACGCCATTGCAAGCAAAAGAAAGACGACAGCAACGGCGATGGTCGTAGCTGCTGAATATGTGAGTTCACGGCGGCCGTCTCCCAGTCCAGCAACCTGGCCGTCAGTATTGGGCGAGGTTGGTTCAGGGACAAGAACTGCGTCAAGGGCAGCATCGACGTCGGCGTCTTTGGACCCTGCCATGGCACCTCCAGATGTTTAACCATCAAGAGCATGACGCCTGCATGCATGGAGGTGACTTCATACAACGCGCATCCGCACAGGCATTTTTCTTCATCGGACTTGTTGATGAAGAATGTAGTTATTCAGATTCTGCAGCGTACGTCTGTTCATTCCAGTGAAAGAGGACGCCTGAGAACAAAACTGCCGAACCAAGACATCCAGCGAGGATAAACAGAATGGCCCCCGACATGCCAGGACTTGCAATTGCGACACGCAAGATGACAGTTGAGAGAATGAATCCAGTGTTTCTCGCAAGGTAGGCAAATTCAGTGATGTAGTGATAGGAAACCAGCAGAATTAGAATATCAGCCATAATCAGTACGGTGAAAAAGTCGAGGAAGAAAATCGTGCGATTCGTGCTTCCATCCCCTTCCACTACACCGTATGACCACGTTGAAAGAGAGTAAATGGCAGTCAAGATATACACAGCTAGCAGCAAGATTGCAAGTTGTCTTTTCTGAGAAATAAACTTCTCCAACTCATCCTTGTCTTTCGATATTGAACTCGTTTCGCGTTGGGCTCTGGTGAAGAACAAGGCGGTACAAAAGAGAATTAGAAATGCGAGACATTCGACCGCTAAGATTGTGATACTGTCATCGACGGCCGAGGTGACCGAAGCGTCGATATCAGACAAGCGCTTCAAAATATCTCTGACCACCAGTAAGGTGATGATTTCGAATTGTTTTCCAATTGAATTAGTGAATGAATCTGGAATCGTGCGAATCAGTTCGTACACTTCATATGCCAAAAAGATGGAAAATGGAGTGTACAATGCATCGAGATACGAGTCGAACAGACCACTGGTTTGAACGCTGAAATCAACCAAATGAAGCTGATAGAGCAGACACAGCAGTAAATGCGCCAAAAACCCCAGAATAGCGGCTCGAATGCAAAGATGCCGAAGCGTTTCGTTCGCCTTGTGGCCCAAGAAACGTTCGTACAGCGCAGCGGTGTACATGCCTTAGTGGCTGAATGTTCCATTCAAATAGTTGCGTACTGAACCATAAGTTCTTTTTGATGAGTTTTTCATTACCCTTAGCGGTGTACTGGAGGCTGAATACATTGTATTCAATAACCGAGAAAACCGACGTACAACCGAAGAGCATACTGAAATCGTTTCAAGGGAAAAGACCTGTAAAATCATTAATAATATTCATTTATTGATGCATGTAGTGTCAATCATGAGCGAGGACCAGGTTCCCAAAGCACGAGGTTTGCTTCGAGTTTTTTCATTCAAATTTTCATTCATCGATCTCCGTCTTGCGGCAGGAGCAGGCGTATTCGCAGGATTGTTAGCTGCAAAGATTTACGCTCCTGTCTTGGATTTCGAATGGTACGTTTACATGATTGCAATGTTTGTCTTGGTGATGAAACCAATGATGGGTTTCTTTACGCAGTTGTATTCCTCATAGGTGTCTAATTGTCTGTTCTCCTCTGCTTTTTCCAAGCTTTCTCTGTTCGTCCGTCTCCGCCAAGATGTGTTTTTCTTGCCGGCCATGTGAGTGCCAATTGCTATGACTGTTCATCCGATTCGTACAATGATTGAGTACATTTATGCGATGAATTCGAAGGTTGATCCCATTACCCTTGCCAATCATATCCGATGCGATGGGCCTCAACCTGTCTTATACAACCCTAGCGTTATGTTTACGGGCGTATACATGGGGCCCCTTGTACACACTTGTCGTTGACTCTACCCTTTATTCTAAAAAGCTACAGAAGAATTGTATAGAAGGTGCACTTTCGATTTTTTCGTGGAAGATATAGAGAAATTTATTGAATCCATGAAAGATTACGAAAAATTGATTAAAGCGTTGAGCCATCATCAACAGTCATTTCGCAAATCTGCTGTTGAGGAACTTGGAGATCTTGG
>MDTC01266133.1_pt1 | contig 20043 bp, 16 predicted proteins | sample 811181 | NCBI WGS metagenome assembly MDTC01 (sample SAMN05326644, study PRJNA326480) | marine metagenome | isolation source: seawater | place: Pacific Ocean: North | collected 2011 | reverse complement strand
TTATGAAAAATCCACTTAAAGAAATAATTTCAAATAAAAATAATCTTGCTTTTGAAAATAGAAAATGGATTAAAGATACAAAATGTAAATGTACTTATGAATGTGCGATGTCCACTAATACATTTTTCTCATGGAATATGACAAGAAAAATGATCAAAGCATACATAACAAACAGAGTTTAAATCATTAATGGTTATATCAAAAAGATTTAAAATTTTTAAATCGTATATAAATATTTTAAAACAGGAAAAAAAAGAATATCAAAATATTGATATTAAAAGAATATTTCTACATTTTTATAAATCAGATTTTATAATAATATTTGTTTCCGAAATATATTTTTTTTTATTTAATTTACTTTCACTCGTAATTTATAGAAAAAATATCTATAATTTAAAAAATATAAAACAAAAAATTGTAATAAATATTATTGTTTTTATTTTACAACCATTGAGAAAAAAAATTGACGAATTAATAATTACAATTTTTAATATTCAAAATAATAATTTTAAAGAAAAAACAAAGTTTGAAGATTTTGATTTAGATAATGAACTATACTTTGAACATATTGTTATTGGAAGCGGTCCATCAGGAAGTATTTCTTCTTTTTATCTAAATAAAGAATTTAAAAACACACTTCTTATTGAAAGAGGAGGAGGTTATTCAACTTATAACACAAAACATCCATCTGATGAATTTTTATATAAGTGGAAAGATGGAGGGATCAATACCTCTTTATATAAAACACAAATAGTTTTCTCTTCAGGAGAATGTTTGGGTGGGGGTAGTGAAATTAATAGTGGATTATTACATTTCCCAGATGAAAATTTTGTGAATGAATGGAAAAAAGAATATGGAGCCATAAATATTGAGCAAAAAGAATTGTTAAGCTGTTTAAAAGAAGTGTCAGAAATATGTAAATTTTCTTATTTAGAAAGTAATAATATTACAAGTGCTAAATTTTTTGAAAAGGGGTCATTGATTAATAATTATAAAATTGAAAAATTAAATTCTTTTCAAGTACTTCAAGATGGTGAGATAAAAAAAAATAGTATGAAAAATACTATTATAAAAGAATATCTTAAAGATAATGGTAAAATATTAACAAGATTTGACGTAAAAAAAATATATTTTTCTAATAATTTTTGGTTTTTAGAGGGATTTAAAAATAAAAGAAAAATAAAAATTAAGTGTAAGTATTTATTTTTGTGCTGCGGGTCAATTGAAACAAGTAAACTATTAATATCTAGTGGCATTAAAACTACAAAAAAACCATCTAATTACTCTCTACATCCTATGATTAAGGTGATTGCAGAATTTAAAGATGAAGTCCAATCTGGCAAAGAAAATGTTCATTCTTTTCAGGTTACAGAATTTTTTCCTAAATACATTCTTGGTGAGGCAGCAAGTGGAATAAGGTTTCTTAAAATGGCAACTATTGATGATAAAGATATTCAAAAAAAAATTGATCTTAATTGGAAAAAAATGTCTATTTATCATGCTACTTTTTCAATAGGCAAAGGTAAATTATTTAAAATACCCTATACTGACAAATTTATTAAACTTTACTTTATTGACCGCTCTGAAAAAGAGATTTTAATTAGTGCTTATATAAATCTTTGCAAACTTTTATTTAGTGGAGGCGCAAGAGAAATTTATCTACTTGGTAATAAAATAACGAATATTAGAAAAGAGAATTATGAGGATGTAATTCGTAAATCTTTTAAGAAGATTAATGATTTTAAATTTTCTTCTGTTCATATTTTAGGAGGCATAACTTCTGGAGAAAATGGGAATGCTATCACAGATACTTTCGGCCAATTAAAAGGTCAAAAAAATCTTTTTGTTAATGACTCATCTTTAATAAACAATAAGCTATTAAAAAATCCGCAAGGTTTAATAATGAGTATTGCAAAAAATAATATAGATAATTTTATAAAAAAACATAAATGAATAATTTTTTTTCTTATACAAATTTGTCTAAAAGCTTAAAAAATTTACTGATTTTTGTCCCAATTTTTCTTTCGAATAAATCTTTTGAAAATTTAGATATTTATAAGTTAATAATTGGATTTTTTTTATTTTCAATTATTACAAATGTGATTTATATAATTAATGATTACAATGATAAACAAATTGATAAAAATAATATTTTAAAAAAAAATATTAATTCAGCACTTAATATTTCAAAAAAAAATTTTATATATCTCAATATTTTTTTAATTGTATTTCTTTTTACGATTTTTTTAATAGGTTATTTAAATAAATATATCATTTTTTATTTATTAAATTTTTATTTATATACTTATTTAGTAAAACAAGTAAAATATTTAGATATAATTTCTCTACAATTTTTTTATATTGCAAGATTTGGATATGGTGCAGATTTAGTGGGTATTCAACTAAGTTTTTGGTTTATAATTTTTTTTTCAAGTTTATTTATAATGCTTGCTTCGGCGAAAAGATTTATTCAAGTCAGTGAGAATAACTTAAAAGAAAATAACAAAATTATACCTTATGGTATTTCAAATCTTTTAATTTTAAAAAAAATAATTGGGGTATTTGGTGTTATAAATTTTTCAATTATTTTATTATTTTTCTTTGAAGATAATCTAAAATTTTCAGAATATTTTTCATCACCACAAACAAATTTTTCATACTCTACTATTGAAATTACAATAGTCTTATTTTTTTACTTCATAAATGGATTTAGAATTTTATTAAATTTATATAATCAAAAAATAAAAATTGATATTTTTCAATATGTTGTAAGAGATCGTTTAATTATATGTTCTTTTGTATTGTTAATTATAATTTTAAAAATGGTAGAATAGAGCATGAATTACTTAGTAACAGGTGGATCAGGATTTGTAGGGTCTTTGTTGTGTCAAATGTTATTAGAACAGGGACACGATGTGGTAAATCTAGATATAATAAAGGATAGAAAGAGTTTAGTAAAATTTTATAACATCAATATATTAAATAAAAAAGAAGTTGAAAAAATTTTTATTGAAAACAAAATTGACATAATAATTCATTCATGTGCAGAGGTACCTATCACAAAAAGTAAAGACTTTTATAAAGTAAATTTGGGAGGAACAAAAAATATTTTAGAATGTTTCATTAAATTTAAAGTTAAAAAATTGATTTATATTTCCAGCTCTGCAGTTTTTGGTGTTCCAAATAAAGTACCAGTTGCTGAGGGAGATGATAGAAATCCAGTTGAACAATATGGAAAGAGTAAAAAAGCTGGTGAGGACGAATGTTTAAGGTATTTATCATTGGGTCATAATATTACAATTGTTAGACCTAGAACTATAATTGGTGGAGGAAGATTAGGAATATTTAGTTTTTTATTTGACTGGATTCAGTCTAATTCTAATATTCCGGTACTGAATGAAGGAAATAATATTTATCAATTTGTTAATCTAAGAGATTTTTGTGAGGCAACAATTATATCATCACAAATTAATTATAAAGGATCTCTTAATATTGGATCTAGCTCATATGATACAATTAAGAATAATTTAAATAAGTTAATTTTAAAAGCGAATAGTAAATCAAAATTGATAAATTTAGATAATTCTATATTTTTTAAAATTGCTTACAAATTACAAAAATATAATTTAATCCCACTTCATGAATATCATTTCAAAGCCTATGGGGCCAACATTTTCTTTAATAATGATCAAACTAGAAAAATATTAAATTGGGAGAGCAAATATTCAGATTACAAAAGCCTTGAAGAATCTTATTTTAATTATTTAAATTCTTTTGAAAATAAAGAAAAACAATCACCACATAAGCAAAGTTTAAAAAGTATTCTAATTAAATATGCACCTAAATTCTTAATATAAATAATGCAATTTGTTTTTTATCCTCTTTTATGTCTTTCTCTTCTGGGACATTTTTTTCTTGGATACATAGTTACAAAGAAAAATTATTATGCTCTTCCAGTTGGATTATTATTGTCGGGTTCCATAATTGCAATTTTATCAAGAATAATTCCAATATACACTCTTGAAATAATTTCGATTACTTTAATCATAAGTACAATTATTTTTTTTTATAAGAGATTGTATCTTGAAGTTTTAAATGACATAGATCCTAAAAAACTTTTATACCTTTTTATAAGTTTAATAATTTTTTCTTTAATCTTTTTTAAATTTCATTATCGATTTACAGTTTATCAATCTCATGAGTCATTTTATTTTGCACCTTCAATAGAATTATATTTATCAGAGTATTATGGTAATTTAAGGAGTTTATCTTATTATCCATCTAATCTTACTGGTCACCCGATATTCCCATCATCTGTTTTGTCTGCACTTTCTGTATTTGTAGATGAAATTAATTTAGTAAAAATACTTGAGGCAAGATATATTTTAATAGTTTTATTTTTTTCAATAATATCATTATTTTATTTCAATAAAAATAATCGGACTTATTTAAATTTATTAGTATTTTTATTAGTTTTATATTTTTATGATAATTTGATAAGCCATTCACTTCTGCATTCAGATATAATAGGTTTATTTTGTTTCGCTTTTTTAATAATAGCAATAATTGACAAAAGCGAAAATAGTATCAGGTCTGGTTCTTATCTTTCATTATTAATACTAGTCACTAAACCTGGAATAATTTTTATTTTTCTAATTTTCCCGGCATATTTCTATATCTTCTATAAATCTGTAAGAAAGGATATAATTTTTTATCTAATTGCTTTTGTAATTTTTTTAAATTGCTTTAGTTGGATTGCTTTAGAGACACCTTTTGGAAATTCAAAAATTTCACTTTTTAATCCCTTTGAATTAAGAGATTACTTTTATACATTAATCTCTGCGAACTGGTTTAATAATAGTTTATTTTTTGATTATATAAATAATCTTCAAAATATTTCAGTTTATAGTTTCGAATTTGAAAGTACTAATTTAAATTTACTACAAAAGATAGAATTTTTTAGAGAGAATTATATTAAAATAATAATTGATATATTTGAAATTATTTTAAATTTATTTATTACATTTTTTTTATCATATTATTTAATTTTGAAAAACTCTTCAATAAATAAAAAAAATATTTTTTTTATATTTTTAATAATTTCTTTTTTAGTATTTTGTTTTTTAAGAAATGAAAATATTTTTGGAAATAAAACAATGGAACAATCAGTTCATATTATACACTTCATCTCTATTTTGCCTCTTATATTAATACCAATTTTTAATATAGAAAAACCAAATAAAAAATTATCTTCTGTAATATTAATTTTATTTCTCTTAAATATTAATTTTGACATTGTTTATGGAGATAATGAGTTTAAAAATAGAATTAAAAGCAAAGAATATGTTGAGTACAATAATTTAAATTTTTTAGAGTTAAACAGTGAAATTAATTTTACTTTAAGCGAAAAAAAAATTTTCAATATCAATGATTTAAGGACAGAAGAATTAAAATCTCTTTTATATGGGAAAAGAATATTAAGAGATGAATATAATGTTTTCTCCAATGCTATACGTCCACACATTATCACTTGGACTTATCCAAGACTTCATGACTATTACTGGAGTAATTCACTAATTACAGATCATTCATCAAATAAACTTTTGCACATAAAATTTTTAGAAGAAAAGTTTTCTTGGTAAATTTTGTTTTAAATTGAAAGTCTAATTAGTTTTCTATCTTTAAGCAATTTAAAGGCTACATTTAAAGTTTTTTTATTAATACCCGAGATTTTGCCAATCTCAACATCAGAAGTTTTACCATCAGAGTAAGCCATTATCCAAAAAATCGCTTCAACTAAATTATCAATTTTAGAATAATGATTGTATTTTGACAAACTTGAATACAATTTTCTCTTACTTAAAAAAGGCTCACAATTTGAAATATTTCTTGTATAAAATTTTGCAGAATTTATAATTTTTATTGTTTTCTCTAATATATCAATATTTCTTTTAAAATTTTTAAATTTCATAATTTTTTTATTATCTAATGAGGTGTGGTACTCTTTATAACCGTTGTCATAATTGGTTCTCATAAATGCACCTACAGGTATATCTATACCTGGGGAATTATATTGTCGCTCGTCACTTCCAAAAGGGTGATAATCCATTATTTCTTTTTTCTCATTTTTTAAAGCCTCTAACATCGCACAATCAATTAGATTTAATTTGTTTCTACTTTTTTTATAGACAATTTTTTTATTCAGACCACAACAAGTAATTTGAAATCCTCCAATACAATTTTTTTTTAATACATCTTTTTTTTTACTTATATAGGCTATAGCCCCAATAGTTTCTGGGTTTATAACAAATCTAATTGAATATTTTAATTTTTGATTTTTTATTTTATCGTATAAAAAGGCTAACGTAATTGGTCCACTTAATTCATTATTTGCCATTGAAGGATGACATAAATAACTTGAAATTATAATTTCTTTTTTACTTTTTCCTTTTAGAAGCAATTCTCCTACTGTTAATTTTCCATTTTTTAATGATGTATCAATATTTACTTTATATGTTTTATTTTTTAATTTTTTGTATTGATTATAGCTTAGACAAAAACCCCATCTTTCTTTATAATATGATGTAATGTATGGGATTGCGGTTGGCATTTTTTTAATGAAGTAGAGATTTTTTTTTAAATCATTAAATTTAACTTTAGATTTAATACTTTTTGAATAACCAACTAAATGTAGATTATTATTTTTAAAATCAATTATTTTATTTTCATTTTCATCTTTAATATATGCTTCATTTACATTCCATTCTTTAGGAATTTCCCAATCAAAAACTTTTTGACCAGTGAAAAAATTAATTTTTTTAAGTGGAATTATTTCTGATATTATATTAAACGATTTTTGATAATCTTTTCCAGTAATACTTCTATTTAAAGGAAATAGTTTATCAAAATAATATTTGATTTTTTTTATCATCTTATTTCTTTCCAATAAAAATATAATGATGGTTACTATCATTATTTCTATCAAAGCAAACAGAATAGTATCCTAAATCTATCTTTTTAAATTTAGAAAACTTTTGAAGAGTATCATTATAATCTTTAGTGAAATTAATATAATGTTTGGAATATCTCTTTTTATTATCTTTATTAACAATTCTTAAACCATCATTAAATTTTTTTGAATTTTTATATAGTGTTGATTTATGAGAAATCATGCTAGCAAATATAATTCCATTTTTTTTTAAAATTTTATTTAAAATAACTATTAATTTTTTAAAATCTAAGTTTGATAAGTAATAAAAAGATTGAGAGCCGACTATTACATCAAATTTATTAAAGTATTTTTTATTATTTAGGTCTTCTATTGAGTCAATCCACAAAAACTTTTTTTTATATCTTGGATATTTTTTTTTCGCCTTTTTGATATCTGTTTTAGATATATCAACACCGATGCTGTCTATTTTAACATTATTAAAAAAGTTTACAGCTGCACCTTGGCCACAACCAAAATCTAAAAGTTTAAGTTTTTTTTTATTTTTTAGATAAAAACCATAAAATCTGAATATAAAAGATTCAACATTTGGTGCATTGTATCCTTTTTGCCAGTAACTATAATTTTCTTTTAAGTATGTCATAAGTTTATATAGATTAAAAAATTTTTATTTTAAAGTTTTTTTGATAGGATTATTCTAAGTGTAAATTTGTTTCCAATTTCTTCTACTGATATTAGTTTATTAACAGTAAATCCGTGTGCTGAAAAGAAAATTTGGGCTGATTTTTTTGAAAAAACATTTAAATGCTCTGAAAAAAACTCTTGTCTTTTATATCCTTTTTTTACGGCATCTGTAGATGGAAGTTCAATATAAATTTTTCCCTCTTTTTTTAGAGTCTTTTTAAATATTTTAAGACATTTTAATATATCTTTAAAATTTAAGTGTTCTAGAACTTTATTACATGTAATGAAATGAAAATAATTTTTTTTAAGTTTCTTTAAAGAAATAAATTTTAAAAAAAGAAATTTTATGCAAAATTTCCTGCTAATTCTATCTTTCTCGTAAAAAAAACATTTGCAACTTTTTCTAATTGAATATGGAAAAATTCCCAATCCTGATCCATAATCAAGAAGTTTATTTGTTTTTTTTAAATTAAATTCTCTTAAAACAAATTTTTTTCTATAAAAATTTGTTGATTCATTTTTCTTCAAATTATTTATTTTCTTAAATTTATCAAATAAATTTCCATAAGCTTTTACGCCATAGTCATTTTTATATATTTTGTCATTTAATTTATAATCGTAACTTTTAATATTATGATGTCCACAAAGCTTGCATTTATAAATATTTTTTTTAAATTTTTTAAGACTAGTAAAAATTTTTTCATTTTTTTGTGGTTTATTAAATGTTTTGACTAGAAATAATTTGTTTTTACAAATTTCACAATTCACATTTTTTCCTTATGAAAGTATTTAAATCTAAATTGTTTAATTTTTTTTTCAAATTTTGAAATACGTAAAATTTGGATAAAAATCAAATGTTTTTAATTCATATTTTTTAATATTAAAAACTTCTTTAACAGCTTTCATACAGCCGCCTGTTGCATGATTTAAGCCATCCACAGCAATAATAGTACCCTTTGAGTAGAATTTTTCAAAATTTTTTAATGTATCAAGTGTAGGTTTATATAAATTCATACCTATATGGAGTATCCTTAAATTTGTTTGTGGATTATCCAAAGAATATTTTTTAGAAATTTTACTTATATCTCCCTTAAAAATTTCTACTTTAGCTACATGATTTAATGGTCTATCTTGATCAAAAATAGCTATACTATTTTTTAGATCATCAAATACATCTGCCTTATATTCACCTTCCTGCCTTTTTATAGATTTATTATTATCAAATTTTGTTACTCCTGTTGATCCTGTAAAAGTATCAAACCCAATAATTTTACATTGATAATTATAAGGCTCTAGACTTGCTATAATGTTGGCCCAGCCCATTAAACCTGATCCATAATAAATGCCAGCCTCAATTATATCACCCAATTTATTTTGTGACATTTCAATCAATTTATATTGCGCTATAAGTTTTGCTATATTTTGTCTTGAAATGTATCTTGTAAATGAATTAATCTTGTCATGCGTATTACCAACTGAATTTTCAAAGTATTTAACACGTTTTTCATTCAAATTAAGATTGTCTTTTGAGTAAAGTATAGAACCTTGTTTTTCTGTGTTTTTTTTCATTTTTTTTCTATTAAGTAATTATTAATAATAATTGAGTCCAGTCCACTTAAGTAAAAAGTTTTGATAATGTCTTCAATACTACAGCAAATTGGATCTCCTTTATAATTTAAACTAGTATTAATTACCATTGGAATTTGAGTTAAATTATAAAATTCCTCTATTAATTTGTAAAATTTAGGATTGTTTTTCTTTTTCACGGTCTGAAGTCTAGCTGTCCCATCCATATGAACTACACCTGGAATAAATTTCTGCATATTTTTTTTTATACCTACTGTTTTTTCCATAAAATTACTTTCTTGATATTCTGTAAAAAATTTTGTTACATGATTATCTAAAACAGCAGGCGCAAAAGGTCTAAATGGTTCTCTATATTTTACTATTTTATTAATTCTTAATTTAATATCATTTCTTCTAGGGTCTGCTAATATAGATCTATTACCAAGCGCCCTGTCACCAAACTCTAAAGACCCCTGAAACCATCCAATAATTTTATTTTCACAGATAAGTTTTGCACCAATTAAACTTGGATTTTTAATATATTTATACCTTAGTTTATATTTTTTTAATTTTTTTAATACTTCGTCGTTTGTAAAAGAAGGTCCAAGATAATTACTTTCCATCACATAATTTTTTTTCTTGTTTAAAATCTGATTATGGAGAAAATAAGCAGCCCCAAGACCAGCTCCACTATCGTCAGGTACTGGAGGAATAAAAATATTTTTAAATTTAGTTTTTTTAATTATTTTACCATTAGCCAAACAATTTAAGGCACAACCTCCTGCAAAAACTAAATTATCGGTTTTTGTATTTTTATATAAAGCATTTAATGCATTAAATAAAATGTCCTCAAATACTCTTTGAGCTGCAAAAGAAAGATCGTAATATTTTTTATTTAACTCAGAGTCATTATTTTTCGATATTTTCAAAAAATTTAATAATTTTTGATTGAAGTAGTTTGGCCTATGAAACATATAATGATTAAAATATTTTAAGTCTAATTCAAATTGACCATTAGGTTTTAATTTTACTAATTTCTTTATACTTTCATAAAATTTATTATTTTTTCCAATTCCATAAGCGCTTGCTCCCATGAGTTTCCATTCATCACTTTGCGGTTTGAAGCCGCAAATTTCAGTAAATGTTGAATAAAATGCACCTAAAGAATGAGGAAAAAATAGATCATTAATTTTTCTAATACTATTATTTGATCCTATATAAAATCCACCTGACTGTTTTTCACCAAATGCGTCTAATGTTAAAATTGCAGCTTTTTTAAATTTTGAAAAATAAAAAGAACTAGCATGTGATAAATGATGATTTACATAGTATATTTTTAAATTCTTTTTTTTTAATTTAATCTCTTGTAGGAAATAATCTTTTGAATTTTCTTTTGATAAATTAATAATATAATTTGGAATTGAGTGAAGAATATTAGGAATATAGGAATGATTTTCTGATTGATATTTATCAAATTTCTCTAAGTTAATTAAGGGATTCCAAGAGATCGCAATTGCATCTATGTCTTCGAGCTTAAGAGTAAATTTATTAAGTATATAATTAATTGACTTAATTGGGAATTTTCTTGTTCTTTTTTCTCTTGTTAATCTCTCTTCTTCAATAGAACATTTTAACTTTCCATTTATGATTAACGATGCAGATGTATTATATCCAATAGCATTTAACCCTAGTATTTTCATTTTTGAACAATCAATTATCTAAAACAATCTTTAAATTAAGAAAATTAAAAAGAAAATTTTTATATTTATTTATTAAATCTTTGTTCTTCATTATTTCTTTTATTTCAGAATAATTAATAAATTTATATACTTTTGATTTTTTTAGCAAAAATTGCTTAATTATTCGAGAATTAAAGTTCAATATTTCATCAATATTTATATTAAACCCTATTTTTTCATAGTTATTAATTATATGACTTGGCGCTATTGTTTTAAGACTATCTCTTAAAATAGATTTAGCAAATCCATTATTGATGTAGTTTTCAGGATTTATCTTATCCATATAATTATAAAGATTAATGTCTAAATATGGCGATCTATTTTCTATTGAAAAAAACATAGAATTTAAATCTTCTTCATTTAGTATTACTGGTAAGCTTTCTCTAAATGTTTCATTTTTCATTCTATTTTTTAATATTGATTTACTATATGTAATTTGAGTAAATTTAATTGGTTTAATCTTTTTAATAAGAAATTTTTTCGCTAAATCAAAATTAAATGAATTTAAATAATTGGGAAAATTATTCTTAATAAAATAATTTGAATTTTTGAAATCTTTATTTCTTATTAAAGGAACAATTTTTTCATTCCATATTTTTTTTTCTTTCTCAATTATATTTTTACTATTTTTGTCCCCAAAAAAACAAAGATAATGATCATAATATCCTGAAAAAATTTCATCAGAGCCGTTTCCGCTAATTACAACTTTGTATCCATCCTTAGATATAGCTTTCATCAAGTTCCACTGTATGTAACTTGTAAAAGTTGGCAAAGGAATAAGTCTTTTTTTAAGTATTATCTTTAAATTTTTAAAAGTATTCTTTTTCTCAAGATATACCCATTTATGATTTTTTATATTGAGTTTTTTTATAGTATTTTTGACAGAATTAAATTCATTATATTTTTTATCATCTGAAAAAATTGTATATGTTTTTATGTTTTTTTTGAGTTTTTTTTTTGCTATTGAAACAAGACCGCTGGAATCCACGCCGCCTGATAAACAAAACGCTAATTTTACGTCAGCTCTCATAGTTTTAGCAACTGTATCTAAAAGCAGATTCCTAACATTTTTTGTAATATTTTTCCTTCTATCAAGTTTGTATTTGTTTTCTGTCTTTTTTTTGAAATAATTTGTTTTTGTTATTCTAAGATTTTTATCTATTGTTAAATAAGTACCACTATCTAGGATATTTAAATTTTTGTATAATGTCTCATTTTTAGAATTTAAATATCTATAACTACAAAATAAATATTTTCTTAAGTATTCTTCATTGATATTTTTTAAATTTAAATTTTTTACAATAGCAGCAATTTCTGAGCAAAAATGAATTTGATCTTTTTTAATATAATAGAATAAGTTTTTCTCTCCGAATCTATCTCTACAGACATAGATTTTTTCTTTTTCTTTATCGAATAAAATAAAGGACCACATTCCTTGTAATTTGTTAATCTTTTTAATTCCCTCATAATGCAAAAACTGAATTAATACTTCGGTATCACTTTTTGTATGAAAAATTGTATTGTATTTTTTTTTTAAATACTCCTTTATTTCTAAATAATTATATATTTCACCATTAAATGTCAGGTTTAAATTTTTAAAGTCGAATGGTTGATTAGACCTTTTCTTTGTATCTATGATTGATAATCTATAAAATCTGGTTAAAAAATTGACGTTTCCATGTTGAAAAAATTTTTTTTTGGAATCAGGACCTCTATGTTGTAAAAATTTATCAATTATCTTCTCATCATATTTGATATTTTTATATTTGCTAATTATAGAATAAAATCCACACATTTATTTAAATAATCTTGTCTAAGGTTAATTCTTCTAATTCTTTAATATCTTTTTTTACTCTTTTGCCTAAAATTTTTTTTAAATCGAAAGCAGAGAGTTTACCTTCTGGTCTTAATAAAATTATATTGTTGTTTTTAATTTTCTGACCTTTTGATATCTTAATTTTTGAATAGATCCCTCTTCTGTTGTTAGAAATGTTATTTTTTTCACTAGTTGGAATAGTATTAATATTTTTTCCCAAGATTTCATTAACTTCTTTTAAAGATTTAGATAAAATTTTTAATTGTTCAGGATTCATAGATAGTTGATGGTCTCTAAAATCACTAAAATTATGATCTATTGTGAAATGTTTTTCAATTACCCTAGCTCCTAAGGAGGCAGCAACTATACAAGCCTGAATTCCTACTGAATGATCAGAATAGCCAATTGTTACATTTAATTTTTTTAAATAATCTATTTTCTGTAAATTTATATCTTTATTTTTAAGTGGATAGTTCGAAACACAGTGTAAGACACAGAGTTTACTCATCAATTGATTTTTCTTAATATTTATTTTATTGATTACTGTTTTAATCTCATCATTTTTTAACATTCCAGTTGATAATAAAATTGGTTTATTAAATTTAGCAACATGGTTGATTGTATTTATCAGATTATTATCTCCAGAAGCTATTTTAAATGCTGGAACAATTTTCTTAAACTCATTAATTTTTGTATAATCAAATATTGAACATAAAAATATAATTCCTATTTTTTTGGAATAAGCCTCTAACTCATGAAATTGGTCTATATTCAAACAAATCTTTTTAAGAAAATTTATTTTATCTGGAAAAATTTTTTTATTTACTAGCTTTTCTGGGTTTATGTATTGAAATTTTACTGCATTTGCACCATTTTTTTTAGCTAAAAATATTAGTTTCTTTGCAATTTTAAGGTTTCCTTCGTGATTATTGCCTATTTCTGCAATTAAAAAAATTTTCTTTTTGGTATTAAAATCCTGAATTTTCATACCAACTTATTAATTTTTTTACACCTGTTTCAATAGGATATTTTGCTTTATAACCAATAAGTTTCTCAGCTTTTTTAACTGATAAAGTTCCTCGATAAGGTATTAGCTTGTCTCTCTTAGTATATTTTATCTTTATTTTTGGTATATGGAATTTAACAATTTTTAATAATTCAATTAAGCTTCTTGATTTTCCATAAGTGAGGTTAAAAATCTCATTCTTACCTTTTGGCTTTATCATAGATAAGTAAATTCCATTGATCAAATCATCAATATAAGTAAAATCAATATATTCTTTACCATCTCCATTAATTTGGACTGGCTCATTTTTTAAGGCAGCCTCAATAAATTTTTGAATCACTCTTCCGCTAACACATCTTTCACCATAAAGTGCTGAAGGTCTAATAATTGTGTAAGGAAGTTTAAATACCTGGTTATAACCAACAACTAATTTTTCAGACCCATATTTTAAACTTGCATAAATTCCTAGTGGATTGCATATATCTTTTTCTTCTAAAGTTCTTTTTTTAAATTGTCCGTAAACCATGCTTGAAGAAAGATAAATGAATCTTTTTAAATATTTTAAAGATCTACATGCATCAAGAGAATTTTCTAGAGTTCTCATACTATGATCAAAAGTAGAATAAGGATCTTTATTTGATACATTTGCATGAGCGACAGCCGCAAGATGTATTACATAGTTTGGTCTAGTTTCATCTATTATCTTAGTGATTGAGTGATAATTTCTAGCATCATCTATAATTAATCTTATTTTGTGAGTTTCTAATATTTTTTGTCGTTCCTTTAAAATTTTAAGGTAAAATTTTTTATTTTTATTATTGTTACTTTTCTTTAGACTAAAATAATTATTTACTGATAAACTATCTACAATTGTAACTTTAAACTTTTTTTTTTTTAAGAAAACAGCTAAATTATGCCCAATAAAGCCGCAACCACCTATTATAAGAACATTTTTTGACATTTTAAGATTTTAATAAGACTTGTACTTTGCTAGCTATATAAATCAATTGTTTTTTTGATAGATGTGGACCAATTGGTAAATTTATAGATTGATAGCTAAGTTGTTTAGCTATAGGAAATGATTTATTACTAATATTATATTTTTTCTTATAATATTTAAAGTCACTTACAGGTTTTGGATAATGGATGCTAGTACCAATCCCAAATGATTTAATTTTTTTAATAATCTCAAATCTCTTATTTTTTTTATATTTATTTAATATTATTGTTAAGCAATAATATGATGAAGTATTTTTCTTTTCCGATCCAGAATTTAAAATTTTTATTGTATTAATATCTTTTAAATGGTTTTTTAAAAAGTTATAGTTTTCGCGTCTTTTTTTTATAAAATTATTCAGTTTTTTTAATTGAAATATTCCCAAGGCTGAGCTTACTTCATTCATTCTATAATTTAAACCCATAGATACAACATCATAGTTACCAGGTATTTTTCTCTCATAAAAATTTTTATCTACCCCAAATCCCTTTAGTAGTTTAGTTTTTTTAAAATTTTTCTCATTTTTACAGACTAGCATTCCCCCATCTGCTGTGGTCATATGTTTAGCAGGATAAAATGAAAAGCATGCAAAATCTCCAAAACTACCTACGAATTTATTTTTAAATTTTGCTCCGATACTTAAAGCGCAATCTTCTATTAAATAAATTTTATATTTTTTACACAAGGTTAGAATTTTTTCCATTTGAGCAGGTGCACCAAGATAATGAACGACGGTTATTGCTTTAGTTTTATTATTAATTTTATTTTCAATTAAATCTACGTTTATGTTTCCATCATTAATATTAGAGTCAATAAAAATTGGTTTTGCACCAAGAATTTCAAGAGTATGAACTGTTGATACATGAGTTTGATTAGGAACTATAACTTCATCTCCTTTTTTTAAATTTAAAGCCATATAACTTAGATGTAGTGCCGCCGTACAACTTCCAACAGAATGAGCAAATTTGAAATTAAACTTTTTTTTAAAATCTAATTCAAATTTCCTGGAATTTGGTCCATGTGTAAGTATAGGAGAATTTAAAACTTTTTTAACAGCATTAAATTCATTTTGATCCAACATGGGAGTTGCAAAAGGTATAGTTTTCATTTTAAATATTTTACTTTGACAGCTTTATTAGTTTTATAAGATTTTTCTATAGCAAAACAAACGCTAAGAGGATCAAATACTTCATTTATAAGTTTTTGTCTATTCTTACTTTTCTGAATTGAGTCTATAAACTCATCTAATATCAAACCCTTATTCTTAGGTTTATAATTTTTTTTATGTAAAATAATTTTGTTATTATCTCGTTCAATAAAAAATTTTCCATTTTCTCTAAAATTCTCATATGTTTTTTTAGTTCCATATATATTCAACTTATGAAAATGTGGATAGACACATCCAAAATTACTCGTAAATTTTCCCAACAAACCTCCTTCAAATTTAACGATTGAGATAATAAGGTCATTAAATTTAAATTTAGAATTTTTTGATACAATCTTATTAGCGTAACTTTTTACTTCAATTATTTTCTTAGATGTTAAAAATTTAGCTAAATCAATTATGTGTATTCCACCACCTAAATTTACTGAATAATATGGAATTTCACCTCTCCATCCATTTATTATCTTATTTAATCTTCCATAATTATAGTCAGCTTCTATGTAATAAATTTTCCCTAAATAATTTCTTTCAATTTTTTTTTTTACATCAATAAATCTTTCTGATTTTCTTAATATATAGTTTGAAGAAAAAAAATTTTTTTTCTTTTTTTTTAAAAGATTGAATATCTTTTTAGCTTCTTTATCATTTATTACAGCAGGCTTTTCCACAAAAACATGTTTATCATTTTTTAAACACTTTAAAATTTGTTCAAAGTGATAATTGTCATAACTAGCAATCGATACAATTTTAGTTGAAGAGTCATTATAAATTTCATCTATTTTGTTACAAAAATTTACTCCATATTTAATTGATAATGATTTACTTTTTTTTAAATTTTTATCAAAAATTTTTATATTTTTTATATGTTTATTATTTTTTAAAGTAATTAAATGTTGTTCACCAACTCCAAGACCTATTATTGCTGCGTTAATAGTATTCATTTTGATAGAATTTTTTTTTTTATAAAATAGAAGTCTTTTATAGTATCTAAAGCTAAACTTTTATATCTTAATTTTTTTCTCGATTTTATATTGAATATTTTAAATTTTTTTTTATTTTTATAAAAATATTTAAATATATGTTCTTTATGATCATTATTTTTTATATTTTTATAATTTTGAACAAAAATATTTGAGTTAATTATTTCAACACTTTGTCCCTTAGGAAACGTTTTTTCCATACAATTTGTTATAATGTCATAATATTTATCTTTACGTAATTTTCTAATACATTTATCAACAATAGTAGGGTCTATAAGAGGGCTATCTGCTGTAATTCTAATAAAATATTGACATTTATAAAAAGTTACAGCATCACAAAATCTTTTGTAAACATTATTCAAAGATCCTCTGAAATATTTAATTCTATTTTTTTTACAATGTTTTACTATTTTATCATCTTTTTTTGATGTTGAACATAAAACAATAATTGATTTTTTTAAATTAATTTTTTTTAGTCTAGAAATTACGTGTTGTAAGATAGTCTTATTCTTAACTTTAAATAAAACTTTTCCCGGAAGCCTAGTTGAATTCATCCTAGCTTGAACAAATATAAATATTTTCATTAAATTGAAAAAATATTTTTCTTAGGAGATATATATCTTCCCCTGGTATCAATAATTAATTTTGAATTTTTTGTAATTTCTTTGTAATTAATACTATCATGATCTGTTACTATTAAGACAGCATCATATTTTTTTATATCTTTATAATTTATTTTATTTAAAAATTTTGAACTTTTAAAAATTTTTGATACTTCATTTTTACTAAATAAAGGATCAAATAGATCTATTTTTGTTTTTTTATTCTTCAAAATATCATGGATCTTTATTGAAGGTGACTCTCTTAAATCATTTACATTTTTTTTATATGATAGGCCAATCATTAAGATTTTTGATCTACTCATACTTAACTTTCTTGTATTGAGAATTTCATTAATTTTATTTACTATCCAGTTTGGCATATTATTATTTATTTCGCCTGCTAATTCAATAAAGCGAGTTGTTAAACCTAAAGATTTAACTTTCCAAGATAGATAAAATGGATCTATAGGCACACAGTGCCCCCCAAGTCCTGGGCCAGGGTAAAAAGCTGAAAAGCCAAAAGGTTTAGTTTTGGCAGCTTTAATTACATCATATATATTTATAGAAAGTTTATTACAAATAATTTTCATTTCGTTAGCTAATCCAATATTTACAGACCTATAAATATTTTCATATAATTTTGTAATTTCTGCAGTTTCAATATTATTCACCTCAACTGTTTGAAAAAATTTTGAGTAAAACATATTAGTAATTTTTAAACAATTTTTAGTTTTTCCACTTACAATTTTTGGAATTGAAACGGCTGTTTTTTCTCTACCTGGATCCACTCTTTCTGGAGAGTAACCAATAAAAAAATTTTTACCAATTTTGAAATTTTTTGAAATTTTACTTACCAACTGTTCCTCCGTCGTACCAGGATATGTTGTGCTTTCCAGCACTAATAATTGATTAATTTTCAAAAATTTAAAAATTTTATCAATCGTTTTTTTAATTGCACTAATATCTGGCTCTCGATACTTGTTTAATGGTGTAGGCAAACATAATATTATTACATCACATTTTCTTATTTCAGTATATTTAGAGGAAATAGTACATGTATTTTTTAATATTTTTAAATCTTCATCAGAAATATAATTTATAAAAGACTTTTGTCGTTTAATTTTTTTTATTTTAACAGCATCAATATCAAAACCGTAGGTCCTTATTTTTTTTTTAGCTATATTTAATAATAATTCTAATCCTACATATCCTAACCCTATAACACCCACTGATAATTGATTATTTGAAATTTTATCGATTAATTTGTTTTTCATTTAATTGCATAAGTTTATATAATTGACTAAACATATTACAAATAAAAAATGAAATATCTCTTTTTTTCACCTTATAATGTAATTGATGATTGGAGATACTCAGAAAGATTATTACAAGATACACTATCATCTAAAAAGGATGAAGTTAGAATTATAAGCTGTAGCAGTATTTTAAAAGAAAATTGTATAGCCATTGATGCTCATACAAAAATTTATAAAAGTAAATTTATTAAAGATCTAATTTGTACCAGATGCATAAAAAATAAAAAATTTTATATGGGTGACAATATTGATTATAATATCGATGATTATATTTCAGAAAAAGATCATCTAAAAATTGAAAAGATTATAAAAAATATAAATAAAAAAAATTTTTTAAAATTTTCTTATAATAAATTTAAAATAGGCAAGATAGCATTATTTGAAAATTTTTTAAAAAATAAAAAAAATAATTTTGTATTCAAATATAATGAGTATGAAGAGATAAAAAAAAGTATTAAAAATATATTATTTTTATATTTTGCTTTAGAAAAAATTGTTAAAGATTATTCTCCAGATATAGTAATTTCACAAAATGGAAATTATTCGTTAAGTAAATTTTTTTCAGAGTATTTTAATAAAAGAGGTGCTTATTCATATGCATGGGAAGCTTCCAATAATTATCACGATAGATTTGGAAGAATATTTATATGCAAAAATGATATGAATTCAGGTTTTAATTACTTGAAAAACAATTGGAAAAAAATTCAAAAAAAACAAAAATTTTACTACAAAGATTTACTTAATGTAAGGAAGCATATGTTCACAATAATGAACGCAAAAGCATTAAGAAGTTTTTCAAAAAGTTATAACAAAAGTGAAAAATCAATTAGAGAAATATATCAGGTACAAGATGATAAAAAAATTGTTTTAGCAGCTACGAGTAGCTGGGACGAGGTAATAGGCACGTATGTTTTAAAGGGACAGCCATTTAATAAATTAATGATTTTTAAAGATCAAATAGATTGGATAAAGAATATAATTGATTTTTTCAGTAAAAATGAAAAATATTTTCTTATAATTAGAGTTCATCCTAGAGATGCTAATAATAAAAACTCTCTTCTTGTGAAATTTTTAAATAAATATGAAAATTTACCTGAAAATATAAAAATTAATCTTCCGAGTGATAAAATTTCTTTGTATAGCATTTTTAAAAATTGTGATTTAGTTTTGAATGGTTGGTCTACATTGGGTATAGAGGCAGGATATTTTAATATTCCCTTAAT
>MDTC01247993.1_pt1 | contig 20045 bp, 23 predicted proteins | sample 811181 | NCBI WGS metagenome assembly MDTC01 (sample SAMN05326644, study PRJNA326480) | marine metagenome | isolation source: seawater | place: Pacific Ocean: North | collected 2011 | reverse complement strand
TCCTCTTCCCTTTCTGAATCTGCAATCATGTGGTCGTAATCACAGTTGCGGCAAAATCCACCGCTGTCATAACTGTAATGCTTTAGGCGGTTGTAGTCTTCATGATAGTAACCGCATCGTAAACAAGTCAAGCCGTCCATCACGCAAATAAAACCTCTGTTATTTCTCCATGCGTGTCAAGTATCTTGACCCACTCTGTTGTCTCTATCCATACTTTAGCACCACACGACAACGGTTTATCTGGTGAGTAAACAACACGTCCAGATGCAAACTCTACACCATGCCCTGTGTAATTCTTACCGCCAGCCTTTACAGATACAACAGGCTTATAGTCACCTGTCTTGCTGTTGTGGCGGATGTGGTGTTGATTGATGTGTATTCTTTTAATTGTCATTTTCTACAATCTCCAGATTCGTTGTGATTTCTGAATGGTCAAGGTCTACAGATATGCAATCCCACCCAACACTCTCTCTATCATCAACGTAAGCTTGTTGCATTTCTTCTTTAATAGCGTCGACAGACATACCAGTGCAGTCTAACACCCACTCTTCAGTATACTGCTTCATCAGCTTTGCTCGTAGTATCATTTTATTGTTCGAACGCATCTGCTTTCCTTTCTATTTGTTTGCAGTTTCATTACCCATACAGGTAACTATCATATTTGTCAAGCACAAAAAAACAGAGCCATCCCGAAAGATGACCCTGTCAATAGACACTAACTTGTATTGGAGTAATGAGGCGAGGTAGAAAGGAAACGAAACATCCTCGCCCCATTTTTCCTATATATCAAAGGTGACAATACATGTCAACCCCTATATTCATACAAAGTGTTCATTTTTAATAAGGCTGACAAATTTCTGACAATATGTGCCATACATTGATTTTTTGTACCGACAAAAGCAGTAGTCCATTGCTTCAAGTCTACAGCTTCTCTTGCCTTGACAAGTTCCTTATCTGTAAACCCCAAACGTACGAGTGACATTGGTACGACAAGTTCGTACTTCTCATCATACTCTCGCTTAACAATATCGTACTCTAAATCGGATAGGCCCGATGACCGTTGTTTTCTAGCTGACATTTTCTTCCTCAAGTGCATCTAAGTATACACCGATTGCTTCCCTTATCAGGTCTGCAACCGCTACCTGCTGACCATGTATCAGACTTTCATCATGGGCTATCTTAGCAAGTCTGTCATAATCTTCAATCTTTATGTTCAGATTGTAATTCTTGGTTGGTGACAATATCTTGTTCGGTCTCGGCATTTTCCCAATCCTCTATCTTTGGCCCTTTACTGTGCTGTTTTTTGCTAGGCACAATACGATTCCTATACTTATTATATCGTAACTGTTTAGCTATCGGGTTATTTTTATTAGTATATTTCATAATAATATTACTCCCAACGGGATACCCCATCAAATAACATGACTGACAAAACCTGTCAACCAAAAAATGTTGTTGACAATATTTATCGTACGTTTTATACCTGCTCTGTCTTTGACATGGAGAAGTGACATGAGTTCACCAGCTTGGCTGACAGGATATGTAGAATCGTTGGACATACCCGCACTGGGTAGATACAGGTCTGACTGCCCAGTTTGCGGCAAGGCAAACACGTTCAGTGTTAGTGACGATGGGCTGCAACGATTGTGGTACTGTTTTCATGCAGACTGCAACGTCAAAGGGCGCACCGGCATCACGCTGACAAAAGATTTTGCCAAACATGCACTATCTCGCAAAGAGAAACGTATGCCCCCACCCGAAACATCTGTATTTCAAACACCTGACACGTTTGTCAGTCTGTCTCGCAATCTTGATGCAGAACTTTATGTTCGCTCCGTAAATGCTTATGATGCTTACCTTTCTGGTCGAGCAGACATACAGTACGATTTCAAACGGAATCGTGTTGTGTACATGGTTAAGGATGGACGACGTGTTGTTGATGCGGTGGGGAGAAGCATAGATGGACGTAAACCAAAGTGGTATCGATATGGAAACAGTAAACAGCCTTTTGTCTGTGGGAGCGGAGATATTTGTTTTGTGGTTGAGGATTGCGCTTCATCATGCGCTATTAGTAATCTGACTACGGGCATAGCTTTGTTGGGTACAAATCTTTTGCCCGAACACGTTGACTTGTTAAAAACGTACAGGAAGGTAAACATCGCCTTAGACAAAGATGCTACAGACAAAGCACTTGACATGGTACGCACGTTGCATAATGTTGTACCTACAAAATTAGTCATCTTGACACAGGATTTGAAGAACATGAAGGGAGACGAGCGGGATGAGTTCATTCGACAGTACATTGATTGACAGACAAATACTTGGGTTTTGTCTTAACAACGACTTCTTTGGTCGTGCAAAGAACATTCTTGATAGAACTATGTTCCAGCGTGAGATGCGTGACATATTTGACACGCTGACTTATCACCACACTACTTACGATACGAATATAACTGTGGGCGAACTGGCTGTCTTGTTTTCTGACCGTTACCCTGCCATGCCTGACAGCGCACGTAAAAACGTACACGATGTGATTGCACAGCTTGATTGTGGTACGCCTGACAATGTGGACTTGCACATGGAATTGGTAAACAACTTTTGGTTGCGAGACCGTGCGCGAATCATAGGTGAAAAAGCAATCGAGATATTTACAGGTGAAAGTGAGGAGTTTGGTGAGTTACGTCGTCTCATTGAGGCTGTCGAAGATGGGCGAATTAGTGACAAGACAACCTACACGGAAGAAACATCTACGCTTGAGGAACTATTGGATGACCAAGTTGGGGACCCTGACTTCCCTTTTGAGTTCGGCCTCATCAGGGACGAGGTAGAGGGTCTTGATAGGGGCAACTTGGGTATCATCTTTGCCAGACCAGAGGTGGGTAAGACTACCTTCTGTTGTTTCCTAGCTGCAAGTTATGTACGTGCAAAACAAAAGGTAGTATATTTTTCTAACGAAGAGCCAGCAAAGAAAATAAAATTGCGTCTCATTCAGTCATTCTTCGAGGTCACACAAGAAGAGCTTGACAAGAATCGTGCCAAGTACGTACCATTATGGGATGAGCATATTGCACCGTACTTTAAAATCATGGCCTCTGTTGGTACGAGTGTCGAAGAGGTAGATGAATATGCCAAGCTGAACAAGCCTGACATAATCTTTTGTGACCAGCTTGATAAGTTTCGTGTTGCTGGTGAATACAATCGAGGTGACGAACGGTTGAAAGAAATATATGTCAACGGACGCGAGATTGCCAAGCGCAATAACCTACTGTTCTGGGCTGTATCGCAGGCAAGTAATGATGCTCATGACCGACAGTTCATCGACTACTCCATGATGGACAACTCGAAGACAGGTAAGGCTGGCGAGGCAGACATTATTATTGGTATTGGCAAGACAGGTTCGAGTGAGGTGGAGAACACCGTACGACACATCTGTATATCAAAGAACAAAATCAACGGATATCACGGCATGATAAATGCACAGATAGACATAGCAACAGGAGTGTATTACTGATGAGGGTACTTACCTTTGACGTAGAAACCACACATAAGGACAAGCCTAGTGGTGGTACAACTGCGTTGCCACATTTTGGCAATCGTCTTGTATCCGCAGGTTTTAAGTGGATGGGTAACGATGTACAATATCTATGCTTTCACCACGCAGATCGTGAGCCTAGCCGGGATGCGTTCAACATATTTCAAGATGCCCTGCGTCTCGCTGATGTAGTTGTTGGACAAAATATCAAGTTTGATTTACAATGGATACGCTCATGTAACTTTACCTACGAGGGACATGTATATGATACGATGGTTGCGGAGTACCTGTTGGCGAAGGCGAGGCGTTGGCCTCTTGGCCTTGCTGCTCTTGCCCAAAAGTATGGCGGCATACAGAAAGAAAAAGACCTCGTTCAACCGTATCTTAAGAATGGGAAGACGTTCTATGATATACCGTGGGAGATAGTAGAAGAGTACGGCATAGCTGACGTAGCCGCCACAGAACACGTTGCACTCAAGCAACTAGAAGCCTTTGGCACAACCTTTGAGGAACTTTATGGAAAACGAACTGATACCGACACTGAAGCTGTCACTTGAGATGACAGACGTACTCGCCAAGATAGAGTACAACGGTTTGAAGGTAAACCTCGACACACTTGAGCAGATACGAGAAGAATACGAAACTGAGATGCACGAACTGGAGATGCGTCTGGATAGCTTGGCACGTGATGCTATGGGGGATACCCCCATCAATCTTGCCAGCCCTGACGACAGGTCAATGCTCCTGTACTCACGTAAAGTTGCAGATAAGACTCTTTGGTCTCAAGTGTTTAATTTAGGGCATGAGGTGCGGGGGTCTACTCGCAAACCAAAAATGCGTACCCGCATGAAAGCTAAGGAGTTCAAGGAAAACGTACGTGGTTTAACACGTGTGGTATACAAGACAGAGGGACAGCGTTGTCCAGACTGTGATGGTGAGGGACGCTTTCATCCCCTGCGTAAAGATGGCACACTGAGCAAAGCAGTGCGAGTTTGTAAGACATGCAGGGGTACGGGCGTCCTGTATCGCAGCACCGGTGAGGTAGCTGGTTTTAAGCTTGTGCCTCGCAACCCTATGGACGTTGCGTCTGCTGGTTTTAAAACGGACAAGGTTACACTCGAAGAACGTGCGCCAGAACTTAATGGTGCAGCCCGTGACTTTGCCGAATCGTACGTACGGTACAATGCCTTGCGTACCTATCTAAGTACCTTTGTTGAAGGGATGCAGAACAATGTTGACGAGAATGGTTTTATACACCCAGAATTTATGCAGTGTGTTACGGCGACGGGTCGCCTTTCGAGCCGCAATCCTAACTTTCAGAATATGCCACGTGGAAGTACCTTCGCTATACGCAAGGTTGTCGAGAGCAGGTTTGAGGGTGGTCAGATACTTGAAGGGGATTACTCTCAGCTAGAGTTTCGTGTTGCTGGTTTCTTAGCTAACGATGACGGCATCCTAACAGATGTAGAAGCAGGTACAGATGTACACAGCTATACAGCTAGTGTGATAGGTTGTACTAGACAGGAAGCCAAGGCCCATACCTTCAAGCCTCTTTACGGTGGCGTGAGTGGTACGGAAGACCAGCAAAGGTACTATCGTGCGTTCAAAGAGAAGTACGCTGGTGTGAAGGAATGGCATGAAAGACTGCAGAGAGAGGCCGTAAAGGAGAAGCAAATTAAATTACCGTCAGGCAGACAATACGCCTTTCCAGATGCAAAGTGGACAGAATGGGGTACGGCTACAAATCGTACCGCTATTTGTAACTATCCGGTGCAGGGATTTGCAACCGCAGACCTGTTGCCCATGTGTCTTGTACGCCTCAGCCACCTAGTGGAAAAAAATAAATTACGGTCTGTAATATGCAACACTGTACACGACTCTATCGTCATGGACGTACACCCTGATGAAAAAGATATTTGTATCAAACTGATGGTCAAGGCAATGTTAGCAATACCTGAAGAGGCAGAGAAGCGATATGGTATACAATATACAATGCCTGTTGACATAGAATTAAAAATAGGATACAACTGGCTTGACTTAACTGAAGTCAATGTGTAGAATCAATCTACGCAACCCTAATCGTAATGGAGAATCGAATGGGAAATCTTGTAAATAATGAACTGGACTCTTTAGTAGCGGCGTTTAATTCTGATGATGAAACTGCTTTGATGGCGGCTTCTGGGCAACAGACTCAACAGAAGCAAACGGGCTTACCAAGACTAAATATTAACTATGATATGGAAACGGAAGATGGCATCGCTTTGACGCGAGGTGATTGGAAAGTCTATATAGATGGTAGGTTCTTGTACGCTCCTACTGTGCAGGTAAGACCTATCTTACGCACCTTCGAATATAGTTTGTGGGATGCAGACGAAGGGGCTTTCATGTGTAAGTCTGTGCAAAAACCCACTATATCAGGAGATTTCCCTGATTCGGATGGTACGAATAAATGTGGTCGTCTTCGTCGTGATGAAGAAGAAACTGCTTCGGAGGAAGCGCAGATGCGTTCTCGTGCTGTAGTTTGTAATCAGGTTATCTATGGTCAGTTGTCAGGTAACTTCAAAGCCGCAGATGGCACGGAAGTAACTTTAGATGCCCAGCCTATTGTAGCGTACTTTAAACGCTCTGGATATAAGCCAATTGGTGATTTTATTGATGGGTTGTCTCGTCAAAAGAAATTGATGCAACGTCAGGTCATGAATCTGGCAACTTCCAAAGCTAAGAAGGGTAGTGTTACTTATTGGATTCCTGTTCCTACTCTGCATGGTGAAGTTCCCATTACAGAGGCTGATAAGCAGTTGATGGGTATGTTTGCTGAGACTGTATCTGCACATAATAATTATGTGATGGAGCAGAATCGCGAAGCCACTAAGTTGACGGGTGGTGGAGATTTTGACTTAGCAGACGACTTTACTGATGTTGACGCTGCTTAGTATCCAAGACTTTTTGGATAAAGCAAGCAGGGGGGAACTTGATGTCTCCCCTGCATCGCTTGAGGAGTTTGAAAAAGACTGTCGTGAAGCTGCTGCAAAACAGCTAAAGCGTGAGAAACGCGAATGGTACGTTCGCATGTCTGGTCTTGGTCGTCCCATGTGCCAGCAGATGCTGGACAGAGATGGTGTCGAAGAGGAGATGGAATACAACGCTGTGTTCCGCTTTCTGTTTGGTGACCTGACTGAAGCGGCAATGATGCTGATATTGCGAGAGGCCGGTGCGGACATTAGAGGCGCACAGGAGAAGTGTTCTTTACATCTTGATGGGTATATAGTCAGAGGTACGCTTGACCTCATCCTGCGCGATTCTATGGGCATTGACAGGGTATGGGATATCAAGTCTGCCAGTGATTGGGCGTTCAAGAACAAATGGACGGGTGGATACGAAAAGTTACTTGAGGAAGACCCGTTTGGATACATCATGCAGGGCTTCTTGTATGGTGAAGCAATGGGTATGCCGTTTGGTGGTTGGCTTGTTGTAAACAAATCATCTGGTGAAATACTTGAAGTGCCTGTTCCTGAGTGGCACGATACAGATAAACATAAATATTTGGAAGAAGCAAAGCGTCGTGTAAAGGTATTGAATGACCCTGATGCACCGTTTGTAAAGTTTGAACCAGAAGATGAGACCTATCGTAGACAGGGGCAGATTATCAAGACGGGTAACAAGATACTACCTCGCGTATGTGGATTCTGTGGTTACCGCGCACATTGTTGGCCTGATGCAATATTACGAGAAAAAGTAACCTCACAGGCTAAAAACCCCCCTAAGACATGGTATACTAGATTAAAAAAGAAAGAAATCTAATGCCGTACATCTTGATGAGAGAATATGATATAGACCTAATGGCTCTGAACGATGACTTGCATCATGCGTATGTTGAATCACATACAGGTACAGGGGGAGAAAGACGTGTCGTATATCTTCGTCAAAATGAAAAGGGGTTGCCTATCACACTCAGGGAAAATTACTCTGATGATGGGTTTCTACGTGCAGAAACGTACGAACGAGATGCACGTACCGTCGAAAATGAATTGTTAAAAATAAGACAACTATCTAATCAAGGGGCAAACATTTGCGTACCACTAGCACCGCTCACAAAAGAACTAGATGCTATTCAAAGACTATCCCCAAAACTCGCAGGGTATCTAAAACAAAGACTAAATTCGATAAACTTAATAGTATGAAACGTAAATTTGCAAATAGAAAATCAGGGTATCGGTCACAGTTTGAACTCAGTTTGGCACGTAGTTTGAAAGAAAAGAACATACCGTTCGAGTACGAAACAAAGCGACTGACATACATACCTGACCCTAAGACATACACCCCAGACTTTTACCTACCAGATACAGACATCTACATTGAGGCAAAAGGCGAGTTGTCTAAGCCAGACAGAGTGAAGATGATTCTGATAAAGAAACAGCATCCTGAACTTGACATACGGTTTGTTTTCATGAATTGTCGTAATAAGATATACAGGGGAAGCAAGACAACGTACGCTGATTGGTGCATCCGACATGGGTTTGATTGGTCAGAGAAACACATACCAGCCGAATGGTTAAGAAAGGCAGACAAAGATGAGTGATGATATAAAGAAGAAAGTAGAAGCAGCAAGTCTGTTGCCTAACAGGTACTATCTAATTATGAATTACGAGGACGAAGACTCGTTTTCTATGACAGCATACGACACAACAAAAAATGACTTTAATATTGAAAACGTACCCGCTGGCATGGTTATGTTGTCTGGTATGATTGAATTAATGGAAAATGATTTTGACCGTGTGTGGGATGCAGGTATTGCCCGTCTTAGCTTTATTGCAATGGCGGAATCCTTTAAGCCTGAAAGTAAAGACGGAGAAGAGGCGATTGATAAGATTGTTGCGCGAGAAGATAATATTGTGAAAGTAAATTTCGGAGAGACGCAGTGACAAGCTACATGAATATAATGAAAGAGATAGAAGAAAACGAACAAGCAGGTAAAGAGGCATATAGCGGCTATGACATGGTTGACAAACCCTTCCACTACAATCAGGCAGGTATCGAGTGCATTGATGCAATCAGGGCGGCGACGGGTACAGGCTTTGAACAATACTTACAAGGGAACATCATCAAGTACGTCTGGAGATACAGATACAAAGGCAAATTACAAGACCTCAAAAAAGCCCAGTGGTATCTCGAAAAGTTAATTAAAGAGAAGACAGAATGAACTGTTGGCATTGCAAGACAGAATTAATTTGGGGTGGAGACCACGATATATCAGAAGAAGATTCTGAATATAGCATGGTAACTAACCTACACTGTCCTAATTGTAACAGCGAAGTACACGTATATTATCCAAAGGAAAGAGAAGAAGATGAGTAATATGTTACCTACCCCCTATCAGCAATTCATACACAAGTCACGATATGCTCGTTGGATTGAAGATGAAGGACGCAGAGAAGATTGGCATGAGACTGTATATCGTTATACAAACTTTATGGTAAATCATCTTAAAGAAAAACATGATTTTGATATACCAGAGCAAGACCTTTCTGACATACACGATGCTATTTTAGATTTACAAGTCATGCCAAGCATGAGAGCTATGATGACATCCGGTGCTGCACTGGAACGAGATAACGTATGTGGGTATAACTGTTCGTACATTCCTGTGGATAGTCCTCGTTCATTTGATGAGTGTATGTACATTCTTATGTGTGGCACTGGGGTAGGATTTTCTGTTGAGCGTAGTAACGTTGATAAGATGCCTGTGGTTAGTGATGCAATGAACGATTCTGAAACCGTTATCAAAGTTGCAGATAGCAAACCGGGATGGGCAAAGGCATACAGAGAGTTAATTGCACTGTTGTACGCAGGACAGATACCTACATGGGATGTATCAGAAGTTCGTGCGTCTGGAGAACGCCTAAAAATTATGGGGGGAAGAGCCTCTGGACCACAACCTCTCGTGGACTTGTTCACGTTTACTGTAGAGGTATTTAAGAAAGCGTCAGGTCGTAGATTGTTTCCAATTGAGTGTCATGATTTGATGTGTAAGATTGGGGAGATTGTTGTCGTAGGTGGGGTAAGACGCTCTGCTCTCATCAGTCTTAGTAACTTAAATGATGACCAGATGCGCCATGCCAAGGCAGGACAGTGGTGGGAGAATGAAGGACAGAGAGCCTTGGCTAACAACTCTGTCGCATACAAAGGCAAGCCTGAGATGGGTACGTTTATGCGTGAGTGGCTTGCGTTGTACGATAGTAAATCTGGTGAACGTGGTATCTTTAATCGTGATGCCGCAGACAAACAGGTTGCACGTAACGGCAGACGAGAAACAGGACATCCGTGGGGTACAAACCCATGTAGTGAGATTATTTTGCGTCCATACCAGTTTTGTAACCTCTCTGAGGTCGTCGTGAGGGCTAGTGATACCCTTGATGACTTACTGAGGAAGACGAGAATTGCTACTATTGTAGGTACAATACAGTCTACGCTTACAGATTTCAAGTATTTGAGGAATGTATGGAAAAAGAACACAGAGGAAGAAAGATTGTTAGGCGTGTCCTTAACTGGTATTATGGACCACGCAGTTCTGTCGAAAAACGTAGACAGCAAACGGTGGCTAGAAAAGATGAAAGAAGAAGCAGTGAAGACAAATCACAAGTATGCAAAAATGCTTGGAATCCCTCAGTCCGCTGCAATCACTTGTGTAAAGCCGTCGGGTACTGTGTCACAACTGGTGGACGCAGCTAGTGGTATCCATGCTCGTCACAATGATTACTACATTCGAACTGTTCGCGGTGGCAACTCTGACCCTCTTACTCAGTTTATGAAGGAGTCAGGAGTGTACAATGAGCCTGACGTCATGAAGCCTGATACAACTACGGTGTTTAGCTTTGCTATGCAATCACCTTTAGGTGCGGTGCTGCGTACAGATATGTCTGCTATCGAGCAGTTAGAGTTATGGAAAACGTACGCCCTGCATTGGTGTGAACACAAGCCATCTGTAACTATTTCTGTTAAGGAAGAAGAGTGGATGGAGGTGGGTGCTTGGGTGTACGAAAACTTCGATGTTGCATCCGGCGTTTCGTTCCTGCCTCACAGTGAGCATACTTATCAGCAGGCTCCGTATCAAGACATAGAGCGAGAAGATTATCTAGAATGGCAGCAAGCATACGATTACGTTAGTCTTGATTGGAACAAGCTAACTGAGTTTGAAAAAGAAGATACGACCACAGGCTCACGTGAATTAGCTTGCACGGCAGATTCTTGTGAGATAGTAGATTTGAGTTCCGTACGATGAATAAATTTATATATGATAGTTGGAATGTGGTTATGAATAGTAAGCATAACCCTTTACGTAACATACCTGATACAAACACCAGACACTTTGTTATGCAACTTCTTGCATGGATGTGGTGTATTATCTTTTCGATGTACATTGGTTCTATAACTGTATTTGGTGTGAGTGCGCTGTTGCACAGTGTACTTATAGCTGGTATAGTAGTGACTGTAGCTACCTTTGAGGTTGCACGTAAGAGACCCCAGTATTTTGGTGGTCTTGGTAGAGGAGCAGGGGGAGAGCATGAGTAGACCAGAATGGGAACGCATGTCAGATGACGGTATGAATAAGTTTCTAAAGATATGTGTAATAGGATTGTTTGCATACGGAACTTACGAAGTGTGTGTCGCACTGATTGATAAGTTCTTTTAGTATGATTGAAATTCAAATATCAGATGAGATGCTTTTAGCTGCTCGTTCTAAAACTCGTCAGATGGGGTTGTTAAACAATTCTATACTTAGAGGGGGTGGTAGTATAGCAGGATTTATAGGAGAGCAAATCGTACTTTCTGTGTTAGGTGGTGTGTGGAAAAATTCGTACGACTACGATATCATTCTAGACGACGGTAAGAAAATAGAAGTAAAAACTAAACAAACTTCTGCTGTTCCTAAGTTACACTATGATTGCAGCATCAGTAACTTTAATACAAAACAAAAATGTGACATGTACGCTTTTACTCGTGTACACAAGGATTACTCTATAGGTTGGTTCTTGGGTATGCTAGATAAAAAAGAGTACTTTGATAAAGCTGTGTTTATGAAGAAAGGTTCACTTGACCCTGCGAACGGTTATACGGTTCGTGCGGATTGTTACAACGTACCTATATCTGAATTGAGACAAGCAAATGGCGCAAAAGAAGGCTAAGTTATTTTCTCTGGAAGCAAACCTGCTTACCAGTGGCAACGTAGAGATACTGTGGGATGGCGTTAACCCTGACGATTTCGAACGCGAAATGAATTTAGGGATGCCAGAGTACGAAGGTTCGCACAGTGTAGCATCCCTAATTCGATACTTGCGTACAGTCGGTGATGAAGTGATGGAAAAGTCTAGAACGTACGTTTAGTTTGGTTCTAACGCTTTTAAGATTCTATCTAAGTCAGATTCGGACATTGAACTACGTCCACCCGGTGTACCTTTTAATCCGTCAGCTAAACCTTTAGCGACGATGTACGCCGTTTCCTCTTCTTTAGCAGTTAAGCTAGAACTTTTTTTTTTAGTTCTGTCTTGAATGTCGCCCCTTGTCTCTCCACCGTAGGCCATTTTGCCAACGCCGTCTGCGGCATAGAACGGAACCATTTTACCAGCTTTGTTCTTTACCATTTTTAGCTTTCCGCCTTCTGCCATCGCAGGCATACCCATTGCAGGTTCAACGTTCTTTGATTTACGCTCTTCACGAGGCATCTGCTGACCAGTAGCCTTCTTTGCAGACATTTGATTTGCAGTGCCGCCGTACTGCATTTTCTTTTTCTTCTTAGTGGTAGCCATGCCGCCGTACATCATTGGCTTACGACGGGCAGCACCACCATACATCATACCCTTACGTGGGCCGTTGTTGTACGTTTTCATAGTTCTCTCCTAAGGTACAAGCGAGTTATCATAAATATCATTGTTGGAAGTGTACTTGTAATTGTAACCGACATCTTCCCCATCATAGTTAGTAGGTACTTCAAATGTCTTTTGACTTGAGTGTAAAGAATTAAACTTTTCGAATCCTACAACAAGCATTTGAAATAATTCTTTTTCTTTTTGTGCAGGAAGAGGTCTTCCTGTTGCCACCATTTCTACAAATAAAGCACCAACCTTTGGGTTCTGCATCATTTGTGTCAAGAGAGACATGTTGTTATTACGCATTTGCTGTAGAATAGCTTCTGTACCTACATAACGGAAGCTAACCACCCCACGATTAATAGCATAGAATCGGCTTATGTAACTTTCAATAGAGAAGTCACGAGGCACACCAGTTATACTCAATCCTTCAGAGTTTCTCTTTCTCTGTTGTTCAGACATAAATTTTAAAACATTAGTGTAGGTTTCGTACGCTTCGGGACCTACTATTTCTTTTACCGCCGTAGCAACTTCAGGGTTGTCTCTACCTAACAATGTGTTCAAAGCGTTCAAGTCTACTTCGAAATTTTCTACAACCTTACCTGAACCTACTTGAGGTGTGTAAACGCCAGTAGGTTTCATCACCTGCACTTCGATTGCTTCTGAAAGTACATTTCTAAGAACTAAACTGACATCATCATCTGTCATTTTGCCTGTTTCTTTTAAATGCTTTCTTAATTGACTCACACGTACGGGGCCACCACTGATGAGTTGTTTTGCAAGGTTTGTAGCATCTACTCTTTCAGATGAATAGTTTTGTAAGAACTTAATAGAACTATCTAAACCTTGTTTTATCACGTTAACTTCGCGTACAACTCTGTTCTTTTCATTCTGTGCGGCGGACTTTATTAGCTGTTGGGAACGGTTCCAGTTGTCTTTACCCACCGTGCCTTCACTAAAACCTAAAAACTGATTAAATGCTTTATCGGTGTCTATTAAACGTACTTCTGTTCCTGCGTAATTCACTCCTGTAAACGCAGCTTCAAAGTTTCGAGATATTTGTTCAATATCTGAATACTGAATATTACCCCTTTCTAATTCGTCTAAGAGAAACTTTCTGTAGTGGGCAGCGAGTATTTGCTGAAACGCCTTACCTTTATCGCTATCTATATTTATACGTTTAGTGCCGTCTGTTTGAGTTTCTCCAAATACATCCGAAAGAGATTTCATGTCCTCGCGTTGTTGTTCAATACTTTTCTGTGACCAGCTTCTTACATTAATCCACGAACTTGTAGGATTTTTTCCATAGTCCATACCCATTGGGGTATCTGCATTGGCTGTTGTTCTTACACGTGCGCCATTTTTAAAATCATCAAAACCCATCCATGAGCGTATCAAACCGTCGTCTCTATATCGCTTCATGAATTGCGTATAGTTTTGATTAGCAAATTTAAGAGCGTCAGAAACACTCATCGTTTTAACTGAGCCGTCTGGGAGAGCCACGTCTGCCATTAGATTTCCAGCAGGTATACGTGCGCCATCTTCGTTCTGTACTACAAATTTAGTAAACGCACTATCTGCTTTAGTTCGTATAGATAAAAACGCATTTGCAGCAGCACCTTTGTTTGATTTAGCAGCAGACGAAGCTAGATTTCCCACACCTCTTCTTAGTTCTACGAGCTGTGTAAAATTCAAAGGCAACATTTCTAAGTCTGAATTTTTTGCTTTTGCTTCTGCTCGTAAGTATTGTACCGCAGATAAATGACGAGGAAGTCTAGTATCTAAATCCCCCCCTGCTCTTGCAGATATAGATTCAAGAACCTCGTCTACAGTAGAACCCTGCTTCTCTGCAATTCTATTTAAAAGCCCCTGAGCAGAATCGTCAAGAGTTTTAAATATCTTGTTCATTGGAGCAAACCCAACTGCATCAGGATTTAAAGCTACCAGAAACTCTGCGCTTTCGTCCATTTTAAGTGCAGCAGTTATATCATCAAGTATCTGACCCCCATCACTAAACGCTTTTCCGTATACGGGTACAAGATTTCCTGATGGGTCGCGCATTTTGAATACTTGATTATCAAGAGACTTGTAAGGAATGGCTGCATTAGCTTTGTCGGCAGCATGAGTAGACTCAAGAAGCAGCGCAAGCAAATCAGATGGGTTTCTAAAAAGTGGCAGATTAGATTTAGGGTCAATACCCTTCGGTATTGCTACGTCTTTGCCTGATGTGTTTAAAAGTGCCGCAGTGGTATCTTTTGCAGTTTCTGTAGTTGTAGGCAAGGCATTTACAACAGTTTGTCTAGCTTGAGCAGCTATAGAACTAGCTATAGTACCCGCTTTTTTGTTGATTCCAGCACGAACCGCATTTGCATTTTCTGGAGTCATCGGACCTACTCCAAAAGTGTTGAGCCTATCAAACACTTCTGCCATGCTCTGCTCTGCATCTGGGGCAATTCTATCAGAAAGACCTTTACTAGTTCCTTCAATCATACCAGTGACTGTTTGTTCGTAGTTACCGTTTAAAACAACTAAGTCATCGTCTAATTGTCTAATTTTACCCTCTGCGTTTTCAATAGCTGCTTGAACAGTTAAAAATAGTTTATTTGTTGCTGTCCCAGATTTTACTGCGTTTTCATTCTGTTTCAAACGTACAAACAAACCCCGAAGTTCTTGCACTAATTCTTGTTGCATACTACGGTTAAGTTCCATAAGTTCTAAATCACCTTTGAAAGCAAGACCTTCTTGAGCGTTTATACCAACGCGAAGACCTTCTTCAATGACTTGAACAACAGACAAACGAATAATACGAGAAGAGGATTGGTCAAGCACATTTTGGGGTATGCCTTCTTGACGAAGAGCCGTAGTTAATCCATTGAAATATTCTACACGAGCAAGAACAGCTTCTCTGAACGTTTCATCAAAGTTCATTAAGTTTCCAGCTAATCTTTCTGCGTTTCTAAGGTCACCCAGAGTTGTTATATCTTTACGACCTGCATACATACTACGCATAATTTGTCCAGCGTTCATGCTCATTGATTTAGTTCCGTACAAAGCTAATCCGCCCATAGAACCAAAGAACTCCCATAGCATTTCATCGCCACCGAAATGTTGACCTGTAAGATACGCTCCTGTTCCCCCTAAAACAACAAGTGTATCAAGACCTTCGTTGTTACGCATAAATGGGGGAGCCTCTGAATCAGCTACGATTCTACGCAACTGTCGTTCCGTTCCAGATACATCCAAACGAAGTTTGTCAATTCTGTCTTGTTCTCTCTTTGTAAGGGTACGTCCTTCTTGACTAGCCCTGTTTTGTATGCCTATTATTTCGCTGCGCTTATCATTTCTAAATTTAACAAACCTACGAACTTCAGGACGTTGACTAACAGATAGTGCGGCTTCTTCAAGCTGCATACCTGCTCTTAAAGCTGAAGAAGTACGAAGACCGTTTATCTTTGTACTCGCTGTTCCTATACTGCTTGTAATTCCACGTACAATACCACTTTCCGTAACAGGAGCAGCAATTGCACCGAAGTAAGGTATGTTTAAAATACCATCATGTACAGTACGTGTACTCATATTCTTACCAAAGATTTGCGTCTCTCTGGTAGTTTTAAATGATTGAAGTATGTCATCAGGAGACATATCTGGATACTTAGTTTCCATCTCCTTCGCGTGTTTTTTAAATAATTCTATTTCCCGTTTGCCCATAGTTTTTTGGGCTACCTTAACTGCTCCTGCAGCAGCCGCAACTTCAGCCGTTAAAGCTAAGGCTTTGGTTCCGGGTCCAGAGTACATACGGGCTAATCTTTCAGCATCTGCGTAAGTAAGGTCAAGTCCTAGCTGGTCCATTCTATCTAAAATGATACCGGGCATACGAGGAAATACTCTTTCTAAAAATTCTTCACGGTCTTCTGCTGTTGCAGCAAAAGGTCCAAGATATTGTCCTGCGTACTCTGATGTACCTAAAGTAAGCGCATCTAACGCTTCACCTAAAACGTACCCTGCTGCTTCTATTGGAAACCTAAACACATCTGTATACACACCACGTAAATTAGAAATATCACCTGCACCAAATCCCCCTGCGGTAGGAAGTGCAAACTTGTGTTTCATAATACCAGCTATATTTCGTTCACTAAAGCCATTGTTTCGCATGGTCTTAACAAAGTTACGAGCCATACCTACATTCAAAACTTCGTTGTCAAACGTAGCCGTCATGAAGAAGTCCCACTTAGTCGCTTCGTCTACAGAACGGTCAGAGAATGGATTCGCGTTGAAATAGTATTCGTCTAAATCTTTTGTCGTTGTTGTAAACTGGTCTGTTATAGCGGAGTACGGAATCTTTTCACCGCGCAAGACATCAACGTTGTTTCTATTTTTTTGTGAGACATCAAGCGTTAATGCTCTTCCAAAGTTCATAGTCTCAATTCGACTTTCGTAACTTTGTCCTTTTGCAAAACGTACTCTCTTGGTAGGTAATTTACCAGATTCATCAGGAATACCATCCCTGTCTTGGTAACTAAATCCGGTTGCCCCCATAATCATCTGTTTGAAGGCTTCTCCCTCTACGTCATATCCCGCTGCTTTGTACGCTTCCTGTACAGATACGATATCATCACGTTGGCTTTCATCCAGTATGTTCTTCTTCATCGTTACAAATTTTGCACCGGGCATTATAGGTATGCCATATACCCGTGGGCCTTCATCGAACCTTACTTCAGTTTCCCCTGTAAGTACTGATTCAGACTTTTCCCTGTCTATCCCAAAAAGTCCGCCCGGTCTAAACGGAAGCGCACCACCTAAACCACCGGGAGCATCAAACATGCTAGTTTCAGGTTCACTCGCCGTATTACCGTAGTTCAACGTGTTGACCGTCTTATTGAACAAGCTATAATCGCTAGTCTTCTGCTCTGCCATTACTGTATATCCGCCATGAATTGGTCTTTTTCTGCTTGTGGAATAGCCGCAAATGATGGATACGGCTGAAGGTTTTGCGCTCTTCTGCGTAAGTTTACAGAATCAAGAATTACTTGGTCATCAAACATGTCTACCTGTGTAACACCCCCAAATCTTGCAGCTACCATTTCTGGGCTGATGTTTTGGTGATACTTTCCATTAGCTTGAGCAGACAGGTTTTTGACTACGTAATATGCAGCTAAACGTGGTAGGTCTCCGCTTGTTTCAATTTCAGCTACCATTCGTAACTCACGAGCCATCTCTCTTGCTTCAATTATCACAGCCATTTGTTGTTGTGGAGTTGCAAGAGGTTTTTGTCTTAATGCTCTGAGTATCAAAGCCACGTCTTGGTCAGAAATCGTACGACCACCTGTTCCGCCTTGAATTGTAGCAGACAATTCGTACGCCAAAGTTACAATGTGGAATCCCCGTGCAGCCAAGGCTCTTTCTTCTGCTGTCTTTGCACGTGTAACATCAGCCGCAATCTCTTGTACGATTTTTGTAATCTCTTCTCGGCCTGTGTTACCGGTTACTCCATCACCTACGCTGCCCGTTGTTTGAAGACCTAAGCCAATTTTCAAACGGTCAACAGTACTCATGTACTCGTTTGTAATTGTTTGAACTGCTCCATCCGAACCTAACGCATTAGTCATGCGAGATATAACTTCGCGACCTATATACTCTATCCCATCTAAAGACAAGAGAAATTCACCTACCGCAGATGAAGGACGTAGATTTCCTGTCTCTGGGTCTACATATGTGGACAGTATTTTGTTAGATATGTTTATGGCTCTGTCAGCAGAGTCTATAACTCCCAAACTTGCTTGAAACTTTTTTTCTGTTTGTGAAGATGAAAACGGACCTAATCCAGCCCTTTTAGCTGCAGCCATAAGTGAAGGAGGAGTGTACGTTACCTCATCAAAGTTATTAGGTGTGTCAAACATAAATATTTCAACAGCCTCAACTGCGTCTCTAACGTTTGGTGTTGCCTTTATAAGGCCATCTGCAAACGCTTGATACTTCTGACTGCCTAACGCTAACGTAGGGTCTCCGTTTACATATCTTATAAATTCATCTAAATAGGAAAGTCCTCCACCCCCTGTGACCTTTATGCTATCAAGAGTTTTAAAATAACCTATAATCGGTTGATTTTTTGCAGGCTTTAGAGACCCGTTTTGTTGCACAATTAACTCACCTGATAAAGCATCAGTTTCATGAATTAACATATCTCCTATAGCGTATTCCGCTTGAGCCATGTTGTTTCCATTTAATTTAAGAATTTTAGGTAAAAATGCACTCTGCATAAAAGGTACGTGATTAGCAGGAATGTGTGTGGTTATAAAAGTAGAATCTACACCACGTTCGGCAAAACTACCAATATCGTTCTCTTCATCCATCACACTTGGGTCTGATGCTGATTCCATAACTATAGGCTGTGCGCCTTGTGGAATAGTTTTTTGTAATTCTTCAACTAATTTGCTTTTTGTTTCAGTGTGCTTAACAATATCAAGTGACCTAATTGCATCTTCCATACCTTCTATTTGGAAAAACGCATTTAATCCGTTTCTTCGTAGATACCCAGCTACTTGGCGCATAGTATTTTGTTGAATATCCATGCCTCGTGCTAATCGTGTTTCGTTTATTTGTCCTAGTTGTTGTGCAAATATACTACGAACATTCGTGCCGATTACACCGACAGCTTGTCGTATGTATTCTTCTCTATCGGGGGAAGCGTTGATTGCGTCAACCGTCTGTGGGGTCAACTTGCCGTGCATTTGAATTATAGTGTCAGCAGGATTTAAGCTGGTAGGTGCGCCAAGAAACTGCCCATTTAGTTTAAATGGCATGTTCATTTCTCTGGCAAGAGACGAACCGGGAGCCTCAGAAATACTGCCGCTTAACTGTATTTCCCCTGTGTCCTGATTTACTTTAGCAGGAACCGTGTAACCTTCCCCGCTTTTCAGTCTTGCTCTTTCATCTGCATCCATTTGAGACAACAGAATGGGGTCTTTTAAATCTGGAAAGAATACAGCAATATCCTCTGCCATACGTTCTTCAGGCACACCCACCATTTCGCCCGTACTCATGTCAAACTCAGCTACACCAAGATAGTTGAATCCCGGAAGTTTTCCATACTTATCTTCTAACGATTTTTGACTGTACCCAACAAGCATTTCTGTTATTGGTTCACCTGTTTCAACACCTTCAGTTATGTATTCTGCAGCGTGTCGTTTTACTGGTGTCCCTGTTTGAAACGTACTTCTTGTTACGCTTATTTCTTTACCATTGCGAGATTTAGTTGTTTTTTTGTACAGTGTGAGGTCTTTGATATCTACGCCTGCATTTCTAGCAAGAGAATTTAATTCTTGTAAAGTGCGGTCTCTATACCATTCACCCATAATTTCACCGCTAAACAAGTCTCTTTCTATATCAACATCTTTAGGGTCTGATGAACTTATCAGTTGAGATTGTTCTATGCCGCCCGGACCCTCTCCTATTTCGTACGTTGCCAAACCTACTTGGTCTCTTCGTAGTCCTCTGTCAAAAAGAATACGGTCTACCTCTTTTTCTTCTACCATACGTATTTGTTCAGTGCTACCATCTTTACTTTGAGGGGGAATAGATATAGTGACCTTGCGTCTTTTCTTCATGCGTGGTTCACCCAAAGGACGTGACTCTGATACGTCTAATGTTCT
>MDTC01247526.1_pt1 | contig 20050 bp, 20 predicted proteins | sample 811181 | NCBI WGS metagenome assembly MDTC01 (sample SAMN05326644, study PRJNA326480) | marine metagenome | isolation source: seawater | place: Pacific Ocean: North | collected 2011 | reverse complement strand
TCGAACACTATTCGATCTGCTATGGTTTCATGGTCAAAAACTTTATCAGCCGATGTAGCTTCACATGGAATAACTGTAAATTCTATTTTAACTGGTTATTTTGATACAGAGCGAATTTCAGATCTTATTAAAGACAAAGCAAAAAGTCTGAACGTTAACGAATCTGAAGTTCTTCACTCAATGAAAGAATTAGTTCCATTAAAAAGACTTGGTAAACCTGAGGAATATGGATATTTAGTTAATTTTCTTGCCTCGGATAAAGCTTCTTATATTACAGGTTCATCAATTCCAATTGATGGAGGCCTTCTCAAATCAATTTAATTTAGAAAACTATTTACAAGCTCTACAAAATGTAGTTTTATTAATTAGTACTGAATATAAAAAATTAGATTAGTATTTTTTAACCTTTTTTTGAGTAAGTTTGCCTGACACTATTTCTGATAAAATTATTGAATTTATTATGAGAAAAGTTGGTATTCATTCCGCGTCTTTTTATTTCCCTTCTCTATATGTTGACATAAAGGATCTTGCTCTTAGAAGAGATATTGAATATCAAAAACTATCAAAAGGTCTAGGATTAAATAAAATGTCATTTCCAGATTGTGACGAGGATTCTGCTTCATTTGCTGCAAATGCTCTAATAAAGCTTATCGATTCTAACAATATAAATCCAAAAGAAATTGGCAGAATCTACTTAGGAACAGAGAGCTCAATAGATTCATCAAAACCAACAATCTCGTATGTAGTCGAAATAGTTGAAGAAATCCTCAAGGGATCTCATGGAAAAAATTGTTTTAAAAACACAGATATTGTTGATCTGACATTCGCCTGTGTTGGTGGCGTTGATGCACTGCAAAATTGTTTGGATTGGGTTAGAAATGAAAAGCAAAGAAAAGCAATAGTGATAGCCTCAGACCAAGCAAAATATGAATTAGGTTCTACTGGAGAATACACGCAGGGATCTGGTGCTGTAGCATTTTTGATAACTGAAGAGCCAGACTTATTAGAAATTATGGACACATGGGGTATAGCAACTAAAGGTGTAGGAGATTTTTTTAAACCACGCAGAACCTATAAAAAAATCGATCTTTTTAAAGAAGCCTCTCGACTCCTAAGTAAAAAATTAGATGATGAACTATTATTAAAAATTTTAGAAAGTAGCGATTCTAAATTTTGGTCCGACAGTAATTCTAAAGTGGAGGTTTTTAAAGAAGAACCGATTTTTGATGGAAAATTCTCTAATGAATGTTATCAAGAAAGGATTTTAGACGCCTTAAATCATTATGAAAATCAAGAAAAAACCGATTTTTTTAGTAGCTCGCATTATTTAATTTTTCATCTACCGTATGCTTATCATGGAAGAAGAATAATTTTTAAAAAATGGCTTTCTTGGATTACTAAAAATGGAGAGGTTGATCAATTATATAAAGAGATTGGTAATGAAAGTGATGAGAAGCTGTTTGTAAAAAAAGCATCTAAGTCAAAACTATACTTGGATTTTGTAAAGAATAAAATAATGCCTGGTGAGATTGCATCCTCTGAAATTGGTAATATGTATTCTGCATCAATATTTATGTCTTTACTAAGCTTATTTACTAATGCATTTAAAAATCAAATTGACATCACAAATAATATAGTAGGTTTTATTAGCTATGGAAGTGGATCAAAAGCAAAGGTTTTTAAAGGAATAGTTCAAAGTGGATGGAAAGAACAAATTAAAGGGTTGAAATTATTTGAAATTTTGGAATCAAGAAAAAAGATTAAAATCGAAACATATGAAAAGCTTCACAAAAATCAAATTTCAAACCCTCTAACTTCTGATAAAAATGTAGTTAAATTGTCAAAAATTGGGTCAGGTGAATTTAATTTGGGCTTAAGAAGATATAAATACAATCAAAAGTAAAATAAATTAGTATTTATTTTCTTAAATATCCGGCAACTGATTCTCTATACTCTATCTTAAAACCATTTTCTTTCGTCCATATTTTAAACTCATCAGTTGCTTTTCCTAATACAAGAAATGAGTCTATTTCAAAAAACTCAAAAAATTTATTAATGTTTGGACCATTAACAAAATCTTTACCATGTTGAATTCCATCCTTACTATTATTGTACCTTTCTATTAATGAAATCTTACTACCATCATCGGAAATAAAATATCCGTAGACTGTACTTGGCTCTCTTTCAACTATAAAATCTGATAAATATTGAGTAAACTTCTCTACTTCATTCTTTGTTTTATCCTTTATTGACATTTCAATAACAAATAAAATTTCCTCAGAGTTTGAATTTAAAACAACATTTGAAGTTTTGATACTTAATGATTCATTTCTATTGGTTGTTTCGTTTGACACTGTCTCTCTTTTGGTTCCAATATTTATGGCACAACCAAATACCAAAGACAGTGATAGGGTATAAAATATTTTTTTCATTTTGGTTAATTTTTGCTGAGTAAAACTATTAATTTTTTCGAATTCGAGGTAAATACTATACCTGTTATTTGAATACACAATAAAATAAACTCAAGATCTTAAAAAATATAAACCTAATTTTACATAAATTTATTTAGTAAATTTTAATGGAACCAACAATAAAAAGTTTTAATAAATCTATTCAAGAAATTAAAAATGATGATGAAACATTTAAACTACAAAATGAATATTTTGATAGGGTAAAAAACTAAAATTTTTAGACTTAAAATGGAAAGATTAATATTATTAATGTATTGTCCAGATAAAAAAGGAATAATTGCATCTGCGACCAACTTCATTAATCAGAAAAATGGAAATATTGTATACATAGATCAGCATGTAGATAGAGTTCAAAAGGCATTTTTCATGAGAGTGGTTGTAGAAGGTTTTTTTGATAAACATTCATTTAATTCATTCATGAACTCCTTTAATCAAGAACTAGGTTTAAAATATGATTTAAAATGTAATTTTTACCTCGAAGAAAAAAAACCCAGAATGGGAGTTTTCGTATCAAAATATGATCACTGTTTATATGATATTCTTTCCCAACAAAGATCAGAAAAATTGATCTGTGAGATTCCTTTCATAATAAGTAATCATAATGATTTATCTAAAATTGCATCTCAATTTGATATTCCTTTTTATCATATTCCCGTGGATAAAGAAAATAAAAATGAAGCTGAAAAAAGACAATTAAAAATTCTTGAGGATCATAAAATTGATTTTATAGTATTAGCCAGATATATGCAAATAATATCTTCAACGCTTATAGATAAATATCAATCAAACATAATAAACATTCATCATTCTTTTTTACCAGCTTTTCCTGGAGCAAAGCCCTATCATTCAGCCTTTAGTAGGGGCGTAAAAATAATTGGAGCTACTAGCCATTATGTTACTGAGGAGCTAGATGGAGGACCAATTATTGAGCAGGATATAGTAAGGGTATCTCATGTTAACGAAGTTGATGATTTCATCCTTAAAGGACAAGATTTGGAAAGGATAGTTCTTTTAAGAACCCTGAAGCTTCACTGTCAAAGAAAGATTATGGTTTACAATAATAAAACTATTGTATTTAATTAATAAATTGTATAAAATAAAATATTTAATAATGAGTAGACATTTATCATTCAGATCAGGCAACCCCGCTTTAAACAGCTCGACTTTTAATGTAAGCGCCATTCAAAATGAAACAATGACTATTAAAGGTACGGTTGATAAGACAGCGATGAGTTTATTTTTATTAATTGGAACAGGATACTTTACTTTTGGTCAAGTTAGTACTAGTTTAATCTTCCTTTGCGGAATTGGAGGATTTGTAGTTGCATTAATAACAATTTTTAAAAAGGAATGGGCACCAATTACAGTTCCAATTTATGCTATTTTAGAAGGAGGTTTACTTGGTGGAATTTCATATATGTATAACAGTTTATATGATGGAATAGTTACTAATGCAATATTTATAACCGTTGGGATTCTATTATCATTATTATTTGCATATAGATCAGGCTTAATTAAAGCAACTGAAAATTTTAAGCTTGGCATATTTGCCGCAACAGGTGGAATTGCAGTTGTTTATTTAATAAATTTCATAATGGGTTTTTTTGGCTCTGAAATGGGAGTTATGAGAATTGATAATGCATCTCCCCTTAGTATTGGATTTAGCCTGGTTGTGGTTATAATCGCATCACTTAACTTAGTTTTGGATTTTGATTTTATTGAAGAAGGAGCTGAAAAAGGAGCCCCAAAATATATGGAATGGTATGGTGCATTTGGACTTCTTGTAACTTTAATATGGCTTTATTTAGAAATACTCAGATTGTTGGCTAAACTTAATTCTAGAAGATAGAAAAGTCATGCAAAGATTATATTTTTTCATTTTGTTAATATGCTTAACTGTTAGTTCACAAGAAAAAAATCTAGCTCAAAAGTTAGGCCTTGAAGCTAACTCCAAACTACTAATTATTCATGCAGATGATATTGGTGTTGCTCACTCTGTTAACATGGCCAGTTTTGATGGTTTTTCATCTGAAGCAATAACTTCTGGAAGTGTTATGGTTCCTTGTCCATGGTTTTTAGAGGCTGCCGAATACGCTAAATTAAATCGAGATCATGATTTAGGAATACACTTAACAATTACTTCTGAGTGGAAAAATTATAAATGGTCTGGAATATCTTCAAGTAATGAAATAAAATCTCTGATAAATTATCAAGGTCATTTTTATTCACTTAATGATGGGGTTAAACTCAATGCAAAATATGAGGATGTTAAAAAAGAGTTGACCTCTCAAATTAGTTATTCCATAGCTAATGGTTTAGTCCCAACCCATTTAGACACCCATATGGGAGCAGTTAAAGCTACTCCTGAGATATTTCAAGCATATTTTGAAGTAGGCCACGAAAACAGATTGCCAATATTATTATCAAAAGAATTTAAACAAGTAATTGAGGATGGAACTTTAGATATATCAAAATTTGATATTTCAAAGTTACTATGGGCAGAAAAAATCTATCAAAAAGCTGACGACTCTCCAATTGACTGTAAAAATTGGAAGAAGTTTTATGCTGAGGTTTTAAATGATATAAAACCTGGATTCAATATTCTTTTAGTTCACCTAGGATATGATAATGAAGAACTTCGTGCTATTATGGTTGACCATCCTGGTTGGGGATCAAAGTGGAGAGAATTGGATTTAGAAATACTTCAAGACAAAGAATTTCAAAATCTTATTAAGAAAAGAAATATAAAATTAATTACCTGGAGACAGGTCAAAGATGTTTTGTATTAATGTCTGGTGAACTCCAAATTGAAAGATTATTAAAAAATATGGATCCTGAAATAAATCAAGGAGAATATGTTTTTTGTAGTGTCAAAAATTTAAAAAAAATAAACTTTCAGGATATAATAGCATTCCTTAAAGAAAAAGAGGGATTTACTCTGGTAATTGAGAAAAATAAAGCTATATATTTAGGTTTAGAATTTACATTTATTTCTTCATGGATCACCTTAAATATTCATTCATCTCTAGATGCGGTAGGGTTTAATTCAATAATATCAAATTCTTTAAGTGAAAATAATATTAGTTGTAATGTGATTGCAGGATTTCATCATGATCACCTTTTTGTAAGTATTAATAATGCTGAGAAAGCTTTAAGTATTTTAAAAAATCTTTCTCAAAATAGTTAATATATTTTTATGAGAAGCTACATTCCTATTGCTTATGATAGAAAATACAAGTTAGATCTTCCAGAAAATCATAGATTTCCTATGATTAAATACGAGCTATTACCTAAAAAACTAATTTCAAAAGGTATATCAAGTCAAACAGATTTTTTTCAACCAGGATTAGCTGATATAAATCAATTACTTGAAGTCCACGAAAAAAACTATATTTTGAAACTTAAAAATCTAAAACTGACTAAATCTGAGATAAGAAGAATAGGATTTCCTCTTTCAGATAAATTAATTGAAAGAGAGATGATAATTACAAACGGGACAATTAAAGGAGCTATTAAAGCACTTGAGCAAAAAGTCTCTTTTAATATTGCAGGCGGAACCCATCATTCTTTTTCAGACAGAGGTGAAGGATTTTGCTTGCTAAATGATCAAGCAGTTTCAGCTCAAAATTTGATCAAAAACCACAATATAAAAAAGATACTAATTATTGATTTAGATGTTCATCAAGGAAATGGCACAGCATCAATATTTAAATCTAATGATAGTGTATATACTTTTTCAATACATGGGTCTAAAAATTATCCATTCAGAAAAGAAAAAAGTGATTTAGATATTCCACTAGAAGATAACACAGAAGATGACCTATATCTAAATATTTTGAATAAAACACTGCCTGTTTTAATTAATAAAGTTAAGCCTAATTTTATTTTTTATTTATCCGGAGTTGATATAATGAAATCTGATAAGTTAGGAAGATTATCTTTGAGTATTGAGGGATGTAAAGAAAGAGATAAAATTGTTTTTTCAAATTGTAAAAAAAATGATATTCCAGTTCAATGCAGCATGGGAGGTGGATATTCTCAGGATATTGATCTAATTGTAGATGCACATTTTAACACTTTTAAAACAGCAAAAGAAATTTTTATTAACTGATTTTATCCAGGTAATTTTCTGCTTTTTCAATTAGATTAATTCTTTTTTCATCATTCATTCTATCAAAAGAACTAACTAGCATTCTCATTCTTGGATTTTTTTTGAAAAAGTCTCTTTGTGTGTCAATAAACCTCCAAAAAAGAGCATCCCAAATTAATTGCCAATCTCCTTTTTCATAGTTACTCATTTTAAATAAATAGTTGCTACCTGATATGTAGGGTTTTGTTGACATCAGACCTCCATCGCTAAATTGACTCATTCCATATACATTTGGTACCATTACCCAATCATAAGAATCAATAAACATTTCCATGAACCATTTATAAACTTCATCTGGATTAAATTCACATAATACCATAAAATTTCCAAGTACCATTAACCTTTCAATATGATGGCAATATCCTGTATCATTTATTTTTTTGATCGTAATATCAATCGGATCTATTCCAGTATTTCCATCATAAAAACTCTTTGGTATTTTTTTTGAGAAATTCCAAAAGTTAGTGGTTCTCTCCTGACTACCTTTTATAATATATATCCCCCTTATGAACTCCCTCCATCCAATAATTTGTCTAATTAAACCCTCAACAGAATTAATAGGGATTTTATTTTTCTGATAAATTTCAATTACTTTTTTTAGAACTACTCTGGGTGTAATTAATCCAATATTTAACAAAGGACTTAAAAGACTATGATTAAGTATAAGTTCATTACTTACGATTGCATCTTCATAAGCACCAAAATTTTTAAATCTATTTTTTAAAAAATCATCCAACCACAATTCGGCATCTTTATGATTATTTGGATATGGAAATGGACTATCAATATTTCCATAGTTACTAGAAAAATTATCTTCAACATATTTTATTCCCTCATCATAAAATTTATTTTGTTTGGTAAAATTTATTTTAGGCGGGATTAAATCTTTAGGATATTTTTTTCTGTTATCAGCATCAAATGACCATTGACCTCCAATGGGGTTTCCATCACTATTCATCAAAATATTAAGTTTTTTTCTTTGACTTATATAAAATGTTGTTTGAAAAAACTTCTTTTTTTCTGATTTAAAAAAATCGGTTAAATCCTCATTTTTATTTATAAAAAGTTCAGACTCGTGCTTAAAAAGTTCAATATCATTTATTTTTGAGTTAGCTCGAATTCTTTTTTCGATTAGGTAATCGACTGAATCCATATATTCAATCTTTTTAAAACCTCTTTTCGATATTTCTTGAACAAGATTTCTAATATCTGATAACTCACTTGAGGAATCAATATAGTTTACTTGAACTTTATTTTTTTTTAGATATTCTAAATAATATTTCATTGATGATCTATGAAATAATATTTTTTGTTTATGAAATTTGTATTGCTTGAAAAAAAGGTTTTCCTCAATTAGATAAACTTCATTTGAGGGATTAATTAATGGAGAATTTTTAAATAATTGATTTGGTAAAATTATGCTACAAGTCGATTTCATATTGAGTATTTAACCAAAGTTTTTGAAAATTTTTATTTGGATCATACCTTTCGGATTGAATTTTAGGATTGAATTTCCTGTCGGGTAACGGATCATTTCCAATACCTGCATTATACATCCAGTTTCCATAATTACTATGGACATCATAATCAATTAACATAGATTCAAAGTATGCAGCACCAATTCTCCAATCTATTTTAAGATCCTTGGTTAAATAAGATGCGACATTTTGCCTTCCTCTATTGCTCATCCAACCAGTCTTTTGTAATTCAATCATATTAGAATCTATGAAAGGCTCTTTTGTTTTTCCATTTATCCAGGCATTTATTTTTTTTGTATCATAGTTCCATTCTCTTCTAACTGAGGAAATGCCATTTAAATGAAAAATTTTATTGCCATATTTCATAGACACAAACTTAAAGTAATCTCTCCATAGAAGTTCAAAAATAAGCCAATATGTTGAGCTATTTTTTAATACTTTTTTTTCATAACTTTTAACTTCCCAATATATTTGTTTTGCAGAGAGAGAGCCATTACTCAACCAAGAAGAAAGTTTAGAACTATAGTCTGTTTTCAATAAACCGTTTCTAGTTTTTTTATAGAAGCTTAATTTTTTTGATTTCCAAAAGTAATAGTCAATCCTTTTAATACCTTCATTTGAACCCCCTAAAAAAGGAAACGCGCTATTTGGATGAACTTTAACATCCTCAAACCCCAGAGAATTCGTGGTAGGTAATTCAAACTTAATTCTCAATAGGTTTGATTTAGGAAGTTTTTTTGGTACACGTGAACATTCCCTTACTTTAATATTTTTTTCTAGTTTTTTTCTGAATGAAGAAAAGACATCATCAATTGATTCAACAGATTTCTTAACGTCAATAGGATGAAATAAAAATTGATTAAACTCAGGATTAAATTTAAAATCCTTCGAAAGCTTTTTTTTCAATTCTTTCTCATTTAATGTTTCATAATCTGTCCATTCTTTTTGGTAATAAATGGATGAAATTTCTAGTTTATTAATCCATTTAACCAACCCATCCATATCAGGGGAAAAGTCTATTATAAGACTTATATTTAGTTTAATTAAATCTTCCTTCAAATTCTCTAAACTCTCTAATAAAAACTTCAAACGAAAACCTTCTGTTCTTCTAAAGCCCCATTTATCTTTGTCAAAATTATTTGATTGAAAATTGTAATAGGCAACAACCTCATCGGATGTTTCTACTGCATTTAAAAGAGATGTGTTGTCTATTATTCTTAAATTATTTGTAAACCAAACTAAAGCTTTTTTCTTCTGCACTTTTTACTACAATAAATTATATTTTCCCAGTTTTTTTTCCACTTCTTTCTCCATTTAAATTTAAGATTACAAACAGGGCATATCTTTTCAGGAAAATTTTCTTTTAAAACTCTTTTCAAGTGTTACTATTAAGTATCAAATATACATTAATTGTAACAAATTGAATTTATAGTAAAATTATATTTTTTTTCATATTTATTTACTAATTAATTATTTAAATTGAAAATAAAAAAGACCCTATGAATTTTTTTTTTCGTTTATCATTTAAGTTTTTTCTTGTAATAAGCCTATTCTTTATTTTTTTAGTCTTGATTTTTTATATAGATAAATCAATTGAAACAAAAAACATCTATAAACTCCTAGGTAATGAAGCTTCTATAATAAATGAAGGCGGTATAATATATAGGGACCTTAATAAAAACGGAAAACTTGATATCTATGAGGATATTACTAAGCCAATTGATCTAAGGGTTGAGGATTTAATATCTCAAATGAATATTGATGAAAAAGCAGGCTCAGTTTTCATTAATATGATTGGGGTTAGTAAAGACGGTACTATAATGGATATACCAACATTTAATGACCCTTTTTCTTTTTTAATGGATTCTTCATCTGAAATGATCATTAAGATGAAAATGAATCATTTCAATACAAGAGCTGCTCACTCAAAGGAAAACATGCTTAAATGGTATAATTCAATTCAGAAGGTTGCAGAGCAAACCCGTCTTGGTATTCCCATTACAATTGCAACAGATCCTCGCCACGGAGTTCCAACTGAATTTGGTGCATCTATCTACACACCCTATTTTTCTAAATGGCCCTCCGCATTAGGTATGGGTGCTATAGGAGATTCAATTTTAGTTCAAGAATATGCTCGGATTGTTAGGGAGGAGTATAGTGCAATTGGTATAAAAGTCGCGTTAGGACCTATGGCAGATATAGCCACTGAGCCAAGATGGACAAGAATAGATGGTACTTTTGGAGAAAATTCGATTATTAATGCAAAACTAACAGCAGCATATGTTAAGGGACTACAGGGAGATTCAATAAATAAGAACTCAGTAATTTCAATGGTAAAACACTTCCCTGGATCTGGTCCTGTAGGGAACGGAAAAGACACACACTTTCCTCCAGGAATACAGCTATATAAAGGGAAAAATTTTGAAGAACATCTGATACCTTTCCAAGCAGCATTTGAAGCTGGCGCTGCTTCAGTTATGCCAACTTACAGTATTTTAAAAGGAGTAACTTCTCAAGATATCGGAGCCTCTTTTGATAAGGAAATCATTACTGGAATGCTCAGAAATAGATTTAATTTTAATGGAATTATTTGTTCTGATTGGGGATTGATTACCGATAAAAGAGTAATGGGAATTTTATTTAAACCTGCTTCAGCACATGGTGTTGAAAATTTAAATACAGATGAAAGAATAAAGAAAATAATTGATGCTGGAGTTAATTTAATTGGAGGAGAATCATTAAGTATTGAATTATCAAGATTAATCAAAGATGGTGAAATATCAGAGGATATAATTGATGAATCTTTAAGGAAAATAATGAAACAAAAGTTTCAATTAGGACTTTTTGATAACCCATATTTAAATGATAAAGGATTAAGTATTTATAATAATGAATACAACAAAAATAAAGGAATTGAAGCTCAAAAGAGATCTTTAGTTCTTCTTAAGAATACAAATAAAATCTTACCTCTTGATTTAAACACTAAAATTTATGTTGAAGGGTTTAAAAAGCCATTTAATAATAAGTATAATTTTTCTTCTATTGAAGATGCAGATATAAATATTATCAAAGTAACTTCTCCAAAAGGTGAAGGTGTAGAAGCAAATTCAATAATGCAGATGCTGTTGGAAGGAGGAAGATTAGATTTTACAAAAGAACAATTAAATCAATTACTGCCTATTATTAAATCAAAGCCAACTATTTTAGTAGCAAACCTAAAAAGACCGAGTATTTTAACTGAATTAAATTTTGAAGCTAAAGCATTAATAGCTGATTTTGATGTTTCGGAAGACTTGATTTTTGATATGATTTTTGGCGGATTTAGCCCGTCAGGTAAACTTCCTATTCAACTTCCTTCATCGATGCAATCGGTCTTTGATCAAAAGGAGGATTTACCATACGATTCAAAAAATGCTCTATATGAATATGGACATGGTTTAAATTATAAATAAATTTTTGAAATTATTTATTTCTTTTTTTTAGAATATTTACAACATCATTTAGCTCGTATCCTTTGTATTGAAGCAAAACTAAAAAGTGAAAGAGTAAGTCTGCACTCTCGTTTAAGAATAAGTCATCATTTTCATCTTTAGCTTCGATTATAGTTTCTGTAGCCTCCTCTCCTAATTTTTGAGAAATTTTATTTATTCCAGATTTGAATAAAGATGCAGTATAGCTTTTGTCGGGATTTTCATTTTTTTTTTCGCTAATAATTGATTCTAAATGTGATAGAAAACCATAACTCACCGTATTTTTTTCTCCCCAACAGGTTTCTGTTCCCTGGTGACATGTGGGTCCCATAGGCTCAGCTCTTATTAAAAGAGTATCGTTATCGCAATCCTCAATAATACTAATGAGGTTTAAAAAATTACCACTTTCCTCACCTTTAGTCCATATCCGATTTTTACTTCTACTATAAAAAGTAACTTTCTTAGATTTTCTTGTTATATCTAAAGCAGTTTTATTCATATATCCCAACATCAAAATATTTTTGGTCAAAGAGTCTTGAATAATTGCCGGAATCAATCCATTTTTATTTTTTGAAAAATCAAGTTTCATAGTTTTAAATTCTAACGTTAATTTTTTTCTTTTTTAATTCTTTTTTTAGATCAAAAATGGAAATTTCTCCATAATGAAAAATACTTGCTGCAAGAGCAGCGTCTGATTTCCCTTTGGTAAATGTATCAACAAAATGTTCTATGTTTCCAGCTCCTCCTGAGGCTATAATTGGTATATTAACTTCTGAAGATATTTTAGCCAGGGCATCATTTGCAAATCCGTCTTTTGTTCCATCATGATCCATTGAAGTAAATAAAATTTCACCTGCACCTCTGTCAGCCACTTCTTTGGCCCATTCAAACAATCTAATTTCAGTTGATTTTTTTCCACCTATTAAATGAACAATCCATTCATTATTTATTTTTTTTGCATCTATAGCTACAACAACACACTGACTCCCATATTTCTTTGATAATAGATTAATTAAATTTGGATTTTTTACAGCGGCGGAGTTTATAGATACTTTATCAGCACCATTTCTTAAAACCAATGAGGCATCCTTTACAGAGGATATTCCGCCTCCAACAGTAAAAGGAATATCAATACATGAAGCAACTTTTAGAATCAAATCGGTTAGTGTTTTTCTTTTTAATTCACTTGCTGTAATATCTAGAAAGATTAATTCATCAGCACCTTGACTAACATACTGTTTTGCTAGTTCAACAGGATCTCCGGCATCACGTAAGTTGATAAAGTTGATACCTTTAACAGCTCTACCATTTTTAATATCTAAACAAGGTATGATTCTTTTTGTTAACACTTTGTAATTATATATTTTTCAATATCTCTCAAACTAATTTTTTTCTCATAAAGTGATTTTCCAATAATGGCTCCGTGACATCCAATCTCAGATAATTTTTCAATATCACTTATTTTTGATATTCCTCCTGAACCTATCAATTTAATATTACAGTTTTTTAAAATAGATTGATATAATTTGAAAGAAGGACCATTTAACATTCCGTCTTTTTCTATATCAGTACAAATAACATATTCGACCCCTTTAGATTTATTGTAATTAATGAACTCATAAATTTGATGATCAGTTTGGTCGATCCATCCATTTATGCAGATAAATTTATTTTTCACATCGGCTCCCAAAATTATTTTATTTCCTCCATATTTTAAAAGCCATGATTGAAAAGTTTTTGGTTTTTCAACGGCTATGCTTCCAACCGTAATTTTTTCCGCACCTGAATTAAATGCAATTTCAACATCTTTTTCTGATTTTAATCCTCCACCAAAATCAATTGATAAATCTGTTTTTGATGCAATACTCTCTAGTACTTTATAGTTTATAATTTTACTAGATCTAGCACCATCGAGATCTACAAGATGAATATTTCTTATTCCATGATCATAAAATTTTTTTGCCATTTCTAGTGGATTCACACTATATATTTTTTTTGTCTGATAAATACCTTGGGATAGTCTAACACACTTTCCTTCAATTATATCTATTGCAGGTATAATTTTCATTTTATAGATTTAAAAAGTTTTCAAGGATTAACTGACCAGGCTTACTACTTTTTTCTGGATGAAACTGAACACCATAAAAGTTATTTTTTTTTATTGAGACACTGTAATTTATTCCATAACAACTTTGAGCCACTGTTTCATTTATTACAGGTACATAATAACTATGAACTAAATACATGTATTCATTTTCACTTATTCCTTTAAAAAGAGGAGAACTTAAGTTTAAAATTTTATTCCAGCCTATTTGAGGGACTTTTCTTTTATTTGAAAAAAGCTTAACCTTAGAATTAATAATTCCTAGCCCTTTGGTATTTTGTTCTTCTGTAATTTCACAAAATAGTTGCATTCCTAAACAAATTCCCAGTACAGGTTGGTTTAATTTTGGGATCACTTTATCTAGGCCACATTTTATTATTTTTTTCATAGCACTTTTTGCAGCTCCTTGTCCTGGAAATATGACTTTATCAGCGGAATTTATTTTATCTACATCAGAAGTTAAAATATTTTTTGCACCCAAACGATCTAGAGCAAATTGAAGACTTCTAGTATTTCCAGCATCAAAATCAATTATTGCAATCATTACAAGCTCTCTTTAGTTGAGGGTAAAATCATACAATTTGGATCCCTTTTTATTGCATGTCTAATTGCTTTTGCAAAAGCTTTAAATATAGACTCAATTTTATGATGTTCATTTTCACCAACAGCTTTAATATTAATATTTGCTTTAGCAGAATCAGAAAATGATTTAAAAAAATGAAAAAACATTTCTGTTGGCATTTTACCAATCATTTCCCTTTTAAATTCAGCATTCCAAACAAGCCAGTTTCTTCCCCCAAAATCAACTGCTACCTGGGCTAAACAATCATCCATTGGTAAACAAAAACCATATCTCTCAATTCCTAACTTATTTTTTAAAGCATTTCTAAATGCATAACCAAGAACAATCCCAGTGTCTTCTATTGTGTGATGTTCATCAACACTTAAATCACCTTTGACATTTATTGATAAATCAATTTGCCCATGTCTGGCAACTTGATCCAACATGTGATCAAAAAATTTAATTCCAGTATCAATAGCGCTCTCCCCTTTTCCATCAAGATTAATTTCGATTTTTATATCAGTTTCGTTAGTAGTTCTTTTTTCTACAACAATTCTTTCTTTGAGTTTTAAATATTTATATACTTCTTCCCAACTATTAGATTTTAATAAAATCATGGATTCTGTATCAGATTGATGGTCATTTTTACTATTTTCTCTATTAATATATATTCCCTTAGAGCCGAGATTTTTTGCAAGAATCATATCTGAATCTCTATCACCAATTACAAATGAGTTTTTCAAATCATAGTTGGAATTTTTGATATATTTCTTCAACATTCCAGTTCTAGGCTTTCTAGTTGGTGCATTTTCTTTGGGTAAACTTTTATCTATAAGTATATCAGAGAAAATAATTCCCTCACTATTAAAAATTTTAAGCATTAAATTGTGAGTAGGCCAAAAGGTGTTCTCAGGAAAACTTTTAGTTCCAAGACCATCTTGATTTGTTACTAATACTAATTCATAATCTAATTCTAAAGATATTTTACGTAAATAAGTAATGACCTCTGGGTAGAAAACTAGTTTATCAAAACTGTCAATTTGTTTATCTTTAGGTTCAATTATTAATGTTCCATCGCGATCAACAAATAAAATTTTTTTCATCATAATTCATTTATTTTTTTTAAAGCGTTGATTAGCTTATCATTTTCACTTTTTAAACCCACAGTAATTCGAAGTGTATTTTCACATTCAAATTGATTAGATGTATTCCTGACTACAATATTCATTTCAATTAATTGATTATATCTTTTTGATGAATTATCAACACGTATTAAAATGAAATTTGCATCAGATGGAAAAACTTTTTGTATAAAATTAAATTCTTTCAAATGACCAATCAATCTGTCCTTTTCTCTTAAAATAATTTTGGCTTCTTTTTTTACTTCTTCTTGATTTTTAAGCTTTAAAAGTGCAGTTCTTTGAGTTAAAGAATTTATATTGTAAGGAGCCCTAATTTTATTTAACATTTCGATTATCTCCTCATTTGCAAATGTCATACCAAGCCTTATACCAGCCATTCCTTGAGCTTTTGAAAAGGTCTGTGTAATAACTAAATTCTTATATTCTTCAATTCGTGGCAAAAAACTTTTATCCTCTGAAAACTCAACATATGCCTCATCCAAAACTACTAAACCATTAAATTTCTTTATGATCATTTCTATATGACTTTCAGAGAAGCAATTACCAGTAGGATTATTTGGGGATGGGATGAACATAATTTTACTATTATAACTATTTATAATATTTACTATATCTGTATCAAAATCAAAATCACTGTTCAAAGGAATTTTATTAATGTTTATACCATTAATTTTTGCTGATATTTCATACATACCAAATGTTGGAGGGAAAATAATTATATTATCTAAACCAGGCTCACAAAATATCTGCATCAAGAGACTAAATACCTCATTACTTCCATTACTCAAAAATATTTTAGAATTAGAAATAGCTTTTATTTTGGAAATACTATTCTTTAAGGATATTTGATTTGGATCAGGATACCTATTAAATTCAGTTTGAAAAGGATTTTCATTAGCATCCAATAGGACCATTTTATTCCCATTTTCAACATATTCGTCCCTAGCAGTTTTATATGGTTTGAGATCACTAATTACTTTTCTTGCCAAGTCTTTAATATTTATTTTACTCATTTTTTAAGATCTTTTAATCTAATTGTTACTGAATTTTTATGCGCATCAAGTCCCTCAGCAATAGACATAATTTCCACCGCAGGTCCAATTTTTCTTATACCTTCTGCCGTTATTTTCTGAAAGCTGATTTGTTTTAAAAAACTGTCTAAATTAACTCCACTATATTGTTTCGCGTATCCATTTGTAGGTAAAGTATGGTTTGTTCCAGAGGCATAGTCTCCTATACTTTCACAAGAATAATTCCCAATAAAAACAGATCCTGCATTTTTTAAATTTTGAATAAAATATTTTTCCTCCTTACTACAAATGATATAGTGTTCAGGGGCATAATCATTAATATATTTTACTGCTCTTTCTTTTAAATCAAAATAAATTATTTTAGAATTTTGAATAGATTTTCTGATAAATTCTTTTTTATTTAGATAACTAATTTGTCTTTTTATTTCTTTGATAATAGGGTCAATAATTTTTTCATTTGTTGTGACTAAAATTACCTGGCTGTCTGGTCCATGTTCTGTTTGTGAAAGAAAATCAGATGCAACATACTTGGAAATAGCAGTTTCATCCGCATAAATTAAAAGTTCACTGGGTCCTGCCGGCAAATCAATAGATATTTTAAACTTAGTTGCATATTGTTTTGCAGAAGTAACATATTGGTTTCCAGGCCCAAAAATTTTATACACGCCTGGAATTGATTCAGTTCCAAAAGTCATTGCAGCAATTGCTTGAGCACCACCAACTTTATAAATTTTTGAAATACCACATAAATAGCAAGTGTATAAAATAACTGGGGGTATTTCACCTTTCGGGTTAGGAGGAGTGCAAATAATTATTTCATCACACCCAGCAATCTTTGCAGGAATAGCTAACATTAAAATAGTTGAAAATAATGGAGCTGAACCCCCTGGAATATATAAACCAACTTTTTCAATTGGACGTTTTTCTTGCCAACATTCAATTCCTTTTTCAATTATTATACGATCTGATTTTGATTTTTGTGATATATGAAACTTCTCGATATTCTTTTTTGCAATTTTTATAGAGTCTTTTAATCTTTTAGATACAAAGTTTTTAGAGTTATCAATCTTTTCTTGTTTGACAATTATTTTTTTCAGTTTAACACCTTCATATTTTTCAGCATATTTAATAAGCGCCTTATCTCCAATTTTTCTGACTGATTCAAAAATTTCTATTACAGTATTTTCAACAATATCAAATGAATAATTCGGTCGTGTATTTATTTTTTCCCACTTTTTTTCAGGGGGATTTATTATTTTTTTAATCATAGAACCATTTTTTCAATTGGACAAACTAAAATATCTTCTGCACCCTCTTCCTTTAGCCTATCTATTACCTCCCAAAACTTATCTGCATTTATTACAGAATGAAGTGAACTCCAACCATCTTTTGCTAATGGTAAAACAGTAGGACTTTTTAAAACAGGAAGAATCCTGGAGATGGATTTAATTTTACTGTTAGGAGCATTTAATAAAATATATCTAAATTTTTTTGCTTTTAATACAGATCTTATTCTGAATCTGAGCTTATTAATTATATCTAATTTTGATTTATTTGCTGTTAAAGATTTTACCAGAACAGCTTCTGAGCTATTTATTTTGATTATTTCTTTTAAATTATTTTTAAATAAAGTACTTCCGCTTGAAACTAGATCGCATATTGCATCTGCTAGACCAATATTTGGAGCAATCTCAACCGAGCCATTGATTATGTGAAGACTGGCATTAATATTTTTTTTCTCTAAAAAAGATTTAATAGTGTTAGGATACGAAGTCGCTATTTTTATTCCATTTAAGTCACTTATTTTTTTATACTTAAATCTTCTTGGAACTGCAATTGAAACTCTACACTTTGCAAAATCTAATTTTTCTAAGATTGGAAGTTTTGCATCTTTTTCTATCAACAGATTTTCACCAATTATTGCAAGATCTACAACCCCATCTCTCAAATAATTTGGAATATCACTGTTTCTTAAAAAAAAGACCTCAATCGGAAAGTTTGTTGACAGGGCTTTTAACTGGTCCTTTCCATTATTCAAATTAACTCCACAATTTTTTAACAGATCTAATGATCCTTCATTTAATCTTCCTGATTTTTGAATTGCTATTTTTATCATAACGCTTTAAATTAAAAAAGCCCGTTTGATATTTTCAAACGGGCTAGTAATAGTTTAATTTATATAACAACATATTACAACTCGCTCGAGTCGAATAGATAATGATGGTTATGTAAATTTATTTTTTTCATGAAGTGCAAATATATATTGAAAATTTTTAAATGCAAGTAATTTATTTATAAAAAACCTCTTTTAGGGTTTTTTCCCATATTTCATATCCTTTTTCATTTAGGTGTAAACCGTCTTCAATAAAAATATTTTTCTTTAAAACTCCATTTTCAATCATAGCAGACCAAGTATCAGCAAACTTTATAAAATCTGATTTGTTAGCTAATTCTTTATATTTTTGGTTCAGCTGAATATACTTGTCTCTTAGATGCCATCTTGAAATACTAGGTTTAGCTGAAATAAGTATTATTTTAATTTTGTCATTTTTATCCTTAATTCTTTCAATTATTTTTAAAATATTTTTATAAATAAAGTTTATTTCTTGACCTGAGCTAATATCATTATCACCCTCATATATAACTACTTTTTTTGGATTAAAATTTAAAACCAATTCATCTATGTAATAGAGCAAATCAGATGCTTTAGAACCGCCAAAACCTGTATTTACAATAGTAGAATCCCCAAATATTTCAAAGAGATTTTCCCAAATTCTAATACTAGAGCTACCTGTGAAAACAATATGCTTATTTTCAGTTTTTATTAAATGTTTATTTGTTTCTTGAATTGTCTCAACCTCAGATTTAAAATTCATCTGAGATTTAGCAGAAAAACTAAATATGAGAATTAAATATAAAATAGCATTTTTCATTTTTTTAAAGGATTAGATCTAATAAAACAATTATTGTTAGTTTAAATTTAACCAAAAATTCAATTTTAAATTAATACTCCAAGATTCAATTTTATTTGGGATAACTGCTTCATTACTATTAAAAACTATGAATAAATCTGAAGCTGGTTTATATCTCCATTGAAATCTTGAATTAAAATTCCACAAGTTAAACTGCTCGTTATATTGATAAAGATTAGAAAAAAATAATTTATTGGTAAGTGTAAAATCTAATTTTGATCCTATAATCCAAAAACGAGAATTGTTCCAAGGACTCTCTAATTTAATTGAATTATAATTTAAAATTGAGTTAAAGCTAACGTAAGGTTGAATTCGATAACCTAATTCAGCAGATAAGCTTTTTCTTTTACCATTTTGATAAAATCCACCAATCAGCCCGTTTATTTTGTATGTAAATTTTGATTGAGGTCTTGAATTAAATTCTAAATTATAGGATTCCCATTTATGTATAGAATTTTTAATTAGTGACTTGATTCCAGACCTCAGAGGATCAAAATCATCCAATAATTTGATATAATTTTTAATAATGAAAAAATTTAATTTACTTCTGTTGGAGAAATTAATGACATATGAAAATTTATTTATAAGGTCAGTTTTTTCATGAAAAAGATTAAAAAAATAAGTCTTCGAAAACTCAGGACCATGTGAAATAATTTTTGAATTATATTTA
>MDTC01118263.1_pt1 | contig 20056 bp, 14 predicted proteins | sample 811181 | NCBI WGS metagenome assembly MDTC01 (sample SAMN05326644, study PRJNA326480) | marine metagenome | isolation source: seawater | place: Pacific Ocean: North | collected 2011 | reverse complement strand
TTTAATTGTTCGGCGGCGAGCTCAGCTAGTTGGTTATCACTCAACAGATTTATAAGTGTTTCTACATTATAACCCCCATGCATCTGACCCAGAAGGACCACCGCCTCTTCTCGGCTAATGATAGGACAAATCGTTTCTCCATGTGCTACCGCAGTCAGAAATCCCGCCTTTACGTAAGCAGATTCATCAACGCCAGGCGGAACACGGTTGGTGATAAGATCAATTAAATATTCTTCTTCTCCAGTAGGCGGATTTTTGAGCAATTCTATTAATTGAGATGTCCACTCAGGACCAAGAGGTTTCGGTGGAATACCTAAGCCTCTTCTCTCTTTGATATGCGCACGGTATGCTTCTAGCAAAATAGTAACCTCTTATTTGTTGGATTTGGTCGATTTACCAATATGAAACTGACGTTGTGTCAGATATTGTGTGAGAAGTATATCTAATGTTTCCTATGGTTAACAGAGCCTTATATCTGTTGTGTATAAAATTAGAGACCGTTACTGTCCTTTATCAATTCGTGGCGATAATATTCTCGTCCAAAAAATTTTTTTCGTTCGCAAATTCATTCAGTGTATCGCCAGTGGGCTTGCTAGATTATCAATTGGGTGCGTTATAAGCCGGCTAACGAACTTTTCGCTAACTTTCACGTGCTGGATGAACGATAGTAAAACAATTTGTTAGCGCAAAACTACACCGAGTGATGTTAGACTCTCGATTATCTAGTTATAAAGTTTTTTGAGAGTTGCATGTCACCGGATCTAACAGAAATTTTGACCTTTTTGCCTTGTTGCACCCCCAAAACCTGGGTCAAGAACGCAGTGGAAAATCAAGAGCTTCTCTTGATAGATCATGCTAATTGTGAAAAAAAAGCCGCGATGAACGCTATTCAACTCACTTTTCGCCACAATAGCGACTTCGGGTTTCTCAATAAAATGTCTCGCCTTGCTCGGGAGGAGATGAGACATTTCGAGCAAGTAATTGCTATTATGGAAAAGCGAAAGATTAAATACCGGCACCTATCCGCATCTCGTTATGCCTCTAACTTGCACAGTATGATTCGAGATGGACACATAGAAAGATTGGTTGATCTACTCATCATAGGAGCTTTCATAGAAGCGCGTTCGTGTGAACGCTTTGCAAGAATTGCCCCTGAACTCGATAGTGAATTGTGTAACTTTTACTTATCTCTACTTAAGTCAGAGGCGCGTCATTACCAAGATTATCTCAGGCTTGCGCGACGGTTGACTTGTGAGTCAATGTTGAACGAGAGAATTACTATTTTCAGACATCTCGAGCAGGAGATGATCGAAACGCCGGATAACGCATTTCGATTTCATTCGGGCCCTGTTTTAGCGTGATTGAGTTCGCTTGACGAGGCTTAGTTTGACCCACTAAGTTTACTACGGTGAACTATTTCGAAAACTAGTTTAAGCGTGTTCGCTGAAAGTATTGTACTAAGGCCCTAAACCTATGGGAATTTTCGGGTTTTAGCGCCCGTATATAGTTGCCTTGGCCTACCTATTCGATACGGATTACTAATCATTTCATTCCAGTGAGAAATCCATCCGACTGTTCGCCCCGTTGCAAATATTACGGTAAACATTTCGACTGGAATACCAATTGCTTTAAGAATAATACCCGAGTAAAAGTCCACATTTGGATATAGTTTTTTCTCGACGAAATAATCGTCTTCGAGGGCTATTTGTTCTAGTTTTTTGGCGAGTTTAAAGAGAGGATCATTCTCAAGACCTAGGACAGATAGAACCTCATCACAGCTCTCTCTCATAACGGTTGCCCGAGGATCATGGTTTTTGTATACCCTGTGACCGAACCCCATGAGACGAAATGGATCTTGTTTGTCTTTTGCTCGTTTGAGATATTGTGGAATGTTTTTTTCGTCACCAATTTCATTCAACATGTTTAGAACTGCCTCATTAGCCCCACCATGAGCTGGACCCCAAAGCGCGGCTATGCCGGCCGCTATACATGCAAAAGGGTTAGCTCCTGAAGATCCGGCCAATCTGACCGTTGAGGTCGAGGCATTTTGTTCATGGTCTGCGTGCAAAAGGAATATTCGATCCATTGCCTTCGTCAATGTTGGATGAACTTTGTACTCTTCACACGGTGTTCCAAACATCATATGTAAAAAGTTTTCTGCATAAGATAACGAGTTATCTGGGTAGACATAAGGTTGTCCTATATAATGCTTGTGGCACATTGCAGCCATTGTTGGCATCTTGGCTATAAGCCGATGCGCTGATATTGTCCTTTGTTGTTGGTCGGTTATATCGAGAGAATCATGATAAAAAGAGGACATTGCGCCCACCAGTCCGCAAAGCATAGCCATTGGATGAGCATCATAGCGAAACCCGCTAATGAAAAGCTCGATCGACCGATTGACCATGGTGTGATATCGGATTGTTCGTTCAAAATCTACTTTTTGATCCGCGGTTGGCAAACTCCCCTCGAAAAGTAGGTAGCAAACCTCAAGGTAATCAGATTTTTCGGCCAAAACTTCAATGGGATATCCTCGATGTAACAAGACGCCGTTTTCACCATCGATATAAGTGATGTCAGATTGGCACGCTGCGGTAGAGGAAAATCCTGGGTCATATGTAAAGAGCCCATTACCACCGAGCCGCCCAATATCAATCACGTCGTAACCCAATGATCCCTCATGTATTGGCAGCTCAATGACCGCTTTTCCATCAACAGAAAGTTTTGCGGATCGCTTTGTCATACATTTTCTCTCCATCTTGATTTTCGCAGAATGTTTATAAACTATTGCCACAACTATAGATACTCCGATTGGATTGTCAACTGGGGCGAATTTTTTCGTAGCTGTTGTTTGGAGTAGTATATTGCTCGTACAATACAGTTTATTGTCCAGTCACGGTGGAGATTATTTTTTATGTTCTTATTTCCAAGAAACTTGAGTCAGGCGTAGTTTTAGATAATTGAAATCTTACAATGCCGCAACTATACTCGGCGCTCATTGGGAAAGTGGTCACTATTGTGGTTAATTTGAAAAAAGTGTGCAGGATACTTTTTTCTACTTTCCTTTTTTTGCATCTTTTCTCAATAGCTAGACGAGGCTTTTTCAGTGGAAAAAAAGAGACCAATGAATCTTGATCTTGGTACGATCAGGCTACCTATAACATCCTATGTTTCTATTTTACACCGAGTTTCTGGTGTGTTTATGTTCTTTGCGGTTGCAGCATTAATTTGGCTATTTGATACGAGCTTGTCTTCCGAGGAAGGATATTTATTTGTGGTTGAACTTCTTAATTATCCTCTGGCTCAAATAGTAATTTTTATCTTACTTTCAGCACTCGCATACCACATATCCACGGGTATTCGGCATCTCGTAATGGACTTTGGTTTTGCTGAAGATTTTCGAGCAGGTCAGATTTCTGCGCTGGCCGCGATCTTAGTTACTGTCTTTTTGATTGTTTTGATAGCTGGGTGGATATACATATGAGTGGATTAACTCTATTTGTTTTTCGTAGCGGGTCAAATAAATGGCTCTTACAACGATTTGCAGCGGTTATTTTGTTGTCTTACATAGTATTCCTAGTTTGCCTCTTGATAATTCGCCCTGAAATGGATTACTCCGACTGGGTTAATTTAAATAAAGCAATTCCAATGCGCTTTTTTAGCTTCTTGACAGTGCTCTCGTTATCTGTGCATGCATGGATCGGTATGTGGTGCGTTTTTACTGATTATATAACAGTCAGGTTGATTGGCCCAAAGGCCGATTTTATTCGTAGGAGTTGTATATTTTTGACAACCCTGACAGCTGCTCTTTATGTGCTTTGGGTCTTGAAGGTCTTATGGAGTATTTAAATATATGAGAACACTCAGTTTCGACGCGGTTATCGTTGGTGGGGGTGGGTCAGGCATGCGAGCGGCTCTTCAACTGTCCCAGTCTGGTTATAATACAGCGGTGATCACTAAGGTGTTCCCCACAAGATCCCACACCGTGTCAGCCCAGGGCGGTATCACTTGTGCGATAGCGAGCGACGACCCTGATGATCAATGGCAGTGGCACATGTATGACACAGTTAAAGGCTCGGATTTTATCGGAGATCAAGAGGCGATAGAGTACATGTGTTCTACTGGGCCTGAGGCAGTGTTCGAGCTTGAGCACATGGGTCTCCCGTTTTCTCGCACTGCGTCAGGTAGGATATATCAGCGACCGTTCGGAGGGCAATCAAAAGATTTTGGGAAAGGTGGTCAAGCAGCGAGAACATGTGCGGCGGCTGATAGGACCGGTCACGCGCTGCTACACACTTTGTACCAAGGGAATCTTAAAAACAAAACCGTGTTTCTTAACGAGTGGTTTGCCGTTGACCTCGTGAAAAATGATGATAACGCTGTAGTGGGTGTAATAGCGATCGATATAGAAAGTGGTGAAGTTGTGTTCGTAAAGAGTAAAGCAACTGTATTTGCCACTGGAGGGGCTGGGCGTATCTATGCGTCTACCACCAATGCACATATCTGTACTGGTGATGGTATTGGTATGGCGCTTCGCGCAGGCTTTCCAGTTCAAGATATCGAGATGTGGCAGTTCCATCCAACGGGTATTGCTGGTGCAGGAACTCTTGTGACTGAAGGTTGTCGAGGAGAAGGTGGATACCTCATAAATAAACATGGCGAAAGGTTTATGGAGAGATATGCTCCAAATGCGAAAGATTTGGCTGGGAGGGATGTTGTTGCGAGGTCTATGGTGATGGAAATCCTAGAAGGCAGAGGATGTGGAGAAGCTGGTGATCATGTATTTTTGAAGTTAGATCACTTGGGGGAAGACATCCTGAATGCAAAACTACCTGGCATATTAGAGCTGTCTCGTACTTTCGCGCATGCAGACCCAATTGTTGAACCTATTCCCGTTGTGCCGACCTGCCATTACATGATGGGTGGCATTCCAACCAACGTAAACGGACAGGCGTTGACAGTCGCCGGTGACGGGTCTGATAAAATTATTGAAGGGTTTTATGCGTGTGGAGAGGCGGCATGTGTGTCAGTGCATGGAGCCAACAGGTTAGGGGGGAACTCCCTACTTGATTTAGTAGTCTTTGGAAGAGCCTCAGGGTTGTTTATCGAGAATGCGCTGCGTGACGGCGTAGAGCTTCGTGAGCCGACAAAAGATAATATCGAAGCAGCTGTAACTGGCTTAGATAATCTCAATTCGTCAGTTGGCCAAGAGCAGGCGTCAACGCTGAGGGCAGAGTTGCAAACTATCATGCAGAATTTCTTTGGGGTGTTTCGGAGGGGTGACCTGATGCGTGGTGGAATTGTAGCTTTGCAGTCACTAAAGCATCGGATCGATAATGTAGCTCTTGATGACAAAAGTATGGTGTTTAACACAGCAAGAATTGAGGCCCTTGAATTAAGAAATTTATATGCGGTGGCAGAGGCAACGGCAATATCGGCAGAGGCCCGAACGGAAAGCCGAGGTGCGCACGCACGTGACGATTTTCAGGAGCGCGATGATACAAATTGGTTGTGCCACTCAATGTTTTATCCAGATGAAAAGCGCGTGGGTAAACGAAGTGTTAATTTTTCGTTGAAGTCGCGAAAGCCTTTTGAGCCAGCGGTCAGAACCTACTGATGCTGATAGGGTAATGTAAGAGGATTGTTTTTATGATCACTGTAAGTATATATCGTTTTAACCCAGAGATTGACGAACACCCGCATATGCAGGACTTTGAGTTCGATACGCTTGGGAAAGACTTTATGGTGCTGGATGTTTTGGAAAAGTTAAAAGTTAAAGATCCAAGCTTGGTATTTCGCCGCTCTTGTCGGGAGGGAGTGTGCGGTTCAGATGGTATGAATATATCAGGTAAGAATGGTTTAGCATGCATCACGCCATTGTCTGAGGCTGTCAGAAACAACAAAATAATCATTAGGCCACTGCCTGGACTTCCGGTGATTAGGGATCTTGTGATCGACATGCAGCAGTTTTATGCGCAGTATGAAAAAATCGAGCCATATATGGTAAACGATAGCCCTGCTCCTCAAATCGAACGGCTACAATCCCAAGAGGAAAGGGCTAGGCTGGACGGCCTATACGAATGTATATTGTGTGCTTGCTGTTCGACAGCCTGCCCGTCATTTTGGTGGAATCCTGAAAAGTTTATTGGTCCATCGGGCCTGCTTCAAGCATATCGATTTCTGGCCGACAGTCGCGATACCTCCGCAGAGGAGAGACTATCTAAATTAAATGACCCATTCAGCGTTTTTCGTTGTCATGGAATCATGAATTGCGTTCAGGTGTGCCCCAAGGGGCTCAACCCCACGCGAGCGATCGGCCACATACGTAATATGTTGATTAGAGGAGCTACTTAGGGTTTAATTTCGTATCTTCCACACCCGCTGGTGATGCGTTAGGGTTATTTTACCCCAAGGGAAAGTCTTCAAATGTCCGAAAGCCTTATGGCCCAATTTCTTAGCTCATCCCATTTTTCGGGAGGGAATGCCGCATATGTAGAAGACCTCTACGACGATTATTTGCACGAACCGGCTGCAGTCTCTGAAGAGTGGCGAAGGTTCTTTGATCATCTTCCAAAGACTAATGGTTCTTCTAAGTCTGACGTTTCTCATGCCACAATCGTTCAGCATTTTGAGCTGCTTGGTCGACGTAAGGCTCGGCCAACCCCTGCGCCCGGTTCGGGTGGCATATATCTTCAGCACGAGCGAAAGCAAGTTCGTGTAGTGCAATTGATAAGCTCTTATAGGTTTCGTGGTCATCAAAAGGCAAACTTGGATCCATTGGGCTTGATGGTGCGGCAAAAAGTTCGTGATCTTGAATTAAATTTCCATGGGCTCACTCCTGCGGATTTGGACACCACATTTCAGACATCTCCCCTTTATATTGGTAAGGAAGAAGCTCCCCTTAGGGAGATAATCGAGACGCTCGAGGAGACGTATTGCCGAAATTTGGGCCCAGAGTTTATGCATATCACTTCCTTCGAAGAAAAGCAGTGGCTCGCTCGTCGTTTTGAAAGCGTTAGGTCAAAACCCAACTACGATGATACAGCCAGAATCGACGTGCTCGGTCGACTCACTGCGGCAGAGGGTTTAGAGAAGCACTTGGACTCTAAGTATCCCGGAACCAAGCGGTTTGGCCTCGAAGGCGGCGAAAGTTTGATTCCAATGCTTGATTGCTTAGTGAGAAGATCGGGTGAATATGGATGTAAAGAAATAGTCATGGCCATGGCCCACAGGGGGAGATTGAATGTTTTGGTAAATATCTTAGGCAAAAATCCCGCCGAGATGTTTGAAGAATTTGAAGGGAAAAGGCTTGTGAATACGTCTGGAGATGTAAAGTATCACCAAGGCTTTTCCTCTAATGTTATGACACCTGGCGGCGAGATTCATCTTGCGCTAGGGTTCAATCCATCACACCTTGAGATTTCATGCCCCGTTGTAGTTGGATCAGCAAGGGCACGGCAAGATAGACGTCAGGATGCTGAAGGGGAACAAGTTATTCCAATTTTGATCCATGGCGATGCTGCATTCGCCGGTCAAGGGGTGGTTATGGAGACGTTTCAACTATCGCAGACTAGAGCTTATAAGACCGGTGGCACAATTCATGTTGTGATAAACAATCAGGTTGGATTTACGACCAGCCGTCAGGATGATGCTCGCTCGACCGAGTATTGTACTGATGTTGCGAAGATGGTTCAGGCTCCTATTTTGCATGTTAATGGCGATAATCCAGATTCAGTGATGTTTGCAGCTATGCTGGCAATGGATTATCGATATGAGTTTGGGAAAGATATTGTTATTGATCTCATGTGTTATCGTCGTCGCGGCCATAACGAGACCGATGAACCGTCTTCTACCCAGCCAATAATGTACAAAGCGGTTCGAAACCATCCTACGACACGGACATTATATGCACAAAAGTTGATTCAGGAGGGTGTGTTGAGCTTGGAAAAGGCAGATGAGATGAGTAGTCATTATCGCTCTAGTCTAGATCGTGGAGAGTTTGTTGTTCATAACTTGGTTCGTGAACCTGATCATAGTTTGTTTGTTGATTGGAATCCTTATTTGGGGCACCAATGGCGAGCAACAGGGGATACAACTTTTCCGCTAGCAAAATTGAAGAAAGTGGGAGATGTTGTTAATCGGATACCAGATGAGATTGATGTTCAAAGGCAGGTATTGAGGGTTTATGAGGATCGAGTCAAAATGTTGGCCGGAAAAGCTCCGCTTAACTGGGGTATGGCTGAGCTTTTAAGTTATGGCTCGTTGATCGAACAGGGGTACCCGATTAGGTTCACGGGTCAGGATGTCAGACGGGGTACATTCTCTCATAGACATGCGGTGGTCGTTTGCCAGGCCAACGGGACAGATTATATTCCCTTGCAACACATGAGTGATGATCAAGTAAAATTTGATTTATTTGATTCGCTTCTATCTGAGGAAGCTGTTCTAGCATTCGAGTACGGATATTCCACGACAATGCCGAATGGATTGGTTATTTGGGAGGCCCAATTTGGTGACTTCGCCAATGGCGCCCAGGTAGTAATAGATCAATTCATCGCTAGTGGAGAACATAAGTGGGGTCGCCTATCCGGCTTGACTATGCTGTTGCCACATGGGTTTGAGGGTCAGGGCCCTGAACACTCTTCGGCTCGTCTAGAAAGGTTTTTGCAGCTGTGCGCCGAGCATAATATACAAATCTGTATACCCACAACACCGGCTCAGATTTTCCACTTATTGCGTCGTCAGGCGATTCGACCGATGAGAAGACCTCTTATGATTATGAGTCCAAAGTGGATTTTACGTCATAAACAGGCTATTTCGAGTTTAGAGGAACTGGCGTCTGGTCGTTTCGAAAATGTGCTTCCAGATCATAATGTCGAGGCGGCAAATACAAAGCGACTAGTTCTGTGCGCAGGTAAGGTCTACTACCATTTGCTTGAAGAGCGAGACAGACGGAATATTGATAATATTGCTTTAGTTAGGTTGGAACAATTATACCCATTTCCCAATGTTGAGTTAGATAAAATTTTGGCCTCGATGTGTGACCTCGAGCAGGCAGTGTGGTGTCAGGAGGAACCAATGAATCAAGGGGCGTGGTACAGTAGTCAGCATCATATGCGTAATGCCTTAAAACGGCATAAGACAAACTTAGTATTAGACTATGTTGGCCGGAAGAGTTCAGCTGCTCCTGCGTCTGGATATATGTCAGTCCATCTTGAGGAACAAGCCCAGTTTATTGATCAAGCGTTGACAATTAATTAGAAACAACAGGAAGAGAATAATGGCTACAGATATAAAGGCGCCGAGCTACCCAGAATCCGTTCAGGAGGGCACACTTTCGCACTGGCATGTGAAAGCTGGAGATTTTGTGACCCGAGATGACCTTGTGGTGGATATTGAGACCGATAAGGTAGTGTTGGAAGTTGTGGCACCGGTCACGGGTACATTAATCGAAGTCTTTAAACAGGAGGGTGACATAGTTCTAAGTAGTGATTTGGTGGGAAGAATAGAGGAGGGTACAACAACTGATTCCCCTGTAGACGTCTCAAAACAAGAGCAGCCGGCAAGTAATAAAGATAATGATGGGTTGGTGAATCCTGCTGCGAGGAAATTGGCGGAAGAACGAGGTATAGATTTGCTTCATATCACAGGAACTGGGCGGGGGGGTCGAATTACAAAAGAGGATGTCGTCAATTATGACGTTAAACAGGATACCTCGGTTACAGAACAGATCGAGGAAGAATCTCAAGGATCAAATTTAGTAGCTTTTGACGGCGGTGAGCGCGTGCAGCGTCGCGTTGCTATGACCCGAATGCGGTCGCGGATTTCAGAGCGTTTGCTAGAAGTTACCCAGACGACGGCTTCATTAACCACTTTTAATGAAGTGGACATGAGTGCTTTAATTAATTTGCGTAAGCAATATCAAGAAGAATTTACTAAGATGCATAACGGCACTCGGCTGGGGTACATGGGTTTTTTTGTGAAGGCCGCTGTGGAGGCTTTGAAAAGGTTTCCCTTGGTTAACGCATCGATCGATGACGATCATATCGTGTACCATGGCTATCAAGATATAGGTGTTGCTGTGTCTACCGATCGTGGTTTAGTAGTTCCGGTATTGAGAAATGCGGAAAATATGAGCATTGCGTCTGTTGAGAATAGTATCTTTGAATTTGCCGCGAAAGCTCGAGATAGTAAATTAACGATAGATGAAATGACCGGTGGAACCTTCACTATCACTAATGGGGGTGTCTATGGGTCTCTCTTATCCACGCCAATAATTAATCCGCCGCAGACCGCTATTCTTGGAATGCATAAGATACAAGAGCGTCCCGTTGCGCATCAGGGGAAAGTTACTATTCGTCCTATGATGTACCTAGCATTGTCTTACGACCACCGACTTATAGATGGAAAGGAGGCAGTTCGTTTTCTTGTTACATGTAAAGAGCTTCTTGAGGATCCCGCTAAAATTTTATTGGAAATTTAAAATTGCATATTGGATAAGGAAAGCAAATGCGTGAAAAGTATGATGTTATAGTAATTGGCAGCGGCCCAGCTGGTTATGTTGCCGCCATCCGAGCGGCTCAACTTGGGATGTCCGTAGCTTGTATTGAGAAATGGCGTACACCAGAAGGTAAAGGTGTCAACGGTGGAACGTGCCTAAATGTTGGTTGTATTCCGTCAAAAGCGTTACTCGATAGCTCGCAAAGATATTATGAAACAAAGAAAGGCCTCGCAATACATGGAATAAGTGCGAGCGGTATAGCGATCGATATCCCAGCAATGATGCAGCGTAAAACAAAGATTGTCTCTCAATTAACCGGAGGTATAGAACAGTTGTTCAAGGTAAATGGTGTTGATGGACTTTTCGGAACAGGCAAATTATTGATAGGCCACAACGTCGAATATACCAGTCATGAGGGCATAACTGATGTGCTCAAGGCAGATCATGTTATTTTGGCAGCTGGATCTTTGCCGATAGAAATCCCTGTTGCTCCTGTGGATGGGAGGTTGATTGTAGATTCGACAGGAGCTCTTGATCTTGACAGTGTCCCGAAGCGTCTCGGAGTGATCGGGGCTGGTGTGATTGGTTTGGAGTTGGGTTCAGTTTGGGGGCGGCTTGGTTCAAAAGTTGTGTTGTTGGAGGCCATGAACGAGTTTTTGCCAATTATGGACAGCGGAATAGCAAAGGAAACTCACAAAATCTTTAAAAAACAGGGGCTGGATGTTCGTTTGGGTGCGCGGGTAATAGGGACTGAGCTAAAGGCGGACGAGGTACACGTTCGCTACACCTCGGCCGATCAATCGGAGCACTCAGAAATATTCGACAAATTAATTGTGTGTGTTGGCAGGAAGCCTTTTACGGATGGTTTACTCGCTGACGGAGCGGGAATCGAGCTGGATTCGCGAGGAGCTATTATTGTAAATGCGCAATGTGAGACTAATACTCCACGAGTTTATGCAGTTGGTGATGTTGTTCGAGGTCCGATGCTTGCACATAAAGGTTCGGAAGAGGGAATCATGGTGGCTGAGCGTATTGCAGGACATAGTGCTCAGATTAACTATGAGATTGTTCCAAATGTTATATATACCCACCCAGAGGTGGCATCTGTGGGGCGTACCGAAGAGCAGGTCAAGGAAGCAGGTGAGCCATACCGCGTTGGAACCTTTCCTTTTGCCGCTAGCGGCAGGGCTTTAGCGGCGAATGATTCGGACGGTATGGTTAAGCTAATCGCAAATGCTGATACAGACCGGATTTTGGGTTGTCACATAGTGGGTCCGAGTGCCGCAGATCTTGTTCAGCAAGTTGCTATCGCCATGGAATTTGGATCGAGCTCCGAAGACCTAGGTATGACAGTTTTCGGTCATCCGACGTTGTCAGAGACTGTTCATGAGGCAGCTCTAGCGGTGAATGGAAATGCTATCCACAAGGTAAATCGCAAGGTTAGATAACTTCAATTTCTGAGGTAAAAGCGAGCATCATCCGGTAGATTAAATTTTCTTTTTAGGATTACAAAGTATGAATTTGCACGAATATCAAAGTAAGCAGCTTTTTGCCCAGTATGGATTACCGGTCTCAGAGGGAATTACTGCACGAACGATTGAAGAGGCGCTTGGCGCTTTGGATACCATAGGAGGTGATTGCTGGGTGGTGAAGACACAGGTTCACGCCGGAGGACGAGGTAAGGCTGGCGGCGTTAAATTAGTTCGGTCTGGCATGGAGGTGGAGAATTTTGCTAAAAATTGGCTCGGAAAAAAATTAGTTACTTATCAAACAGATTCTTTGGGACAACCTGTTAACACGATATTAGTTGAGCCTTTCGTTGATATCTCAAATGAGATCTATCTCGGCGCGGTTATTGACCGATCAACCCAACGTGTTGTTTTCATGGCTTCTTCGGAGGGCGGCGTTGAAATTGAAAAAGTAGCTTATGAGACTCCTGATAAAATATTGAGGGTCAACATAGATCCAACAACTGGTGCCCAACCTTATCAAGGTCGGCAGCTCGCATTCAATCTCGGGCTTGTCGGGGTTCAAGTACGGCAGTTTGTTAATATTTTTTTGGGTCTAGCGAAGATGTTTTTCGAGTGCGATATGGCGCTTTTGGAAATTAATCCACTTATCATAAATGGCGAAGGAAACTTACACTGTTTGGATGCAAAAGTGGTCATTGATAGTAATGCGCTTTACCGACAACCCGTGCTCAAAGCAATGTATGATCCTACGCAAGAGGACCCAAGAGAGTCTTTAGCCGCCGACTGGGATCTTAATTATGTGGCGTTAGAGGGTAGTATCGGATGCATGGTGAATGGAGCAGGTTTGGCAATGGGTACCATGGATATAGTTCAATTGCATGGTGGTTCTCCCGCTAACTTTCTTGATGTCGGTGGAGGTGCAACCAAACAAAGGGTTGTTGAGGCGTTCAAAATCATTCTTTCTGATGATCGGGTAAACGCGGTTTTGATAAATATATTTGGTGGTATTGTCAGGTGTGACTTAATTGCCGACGGTGTGATTGGAGCAGTTGAGGAGGTCGGAGTCAAGGTGCCTGTGGTGGTTCGTCTCGAAGGTAACAACGCAGACTCGGGAAGACAAATGCTTGAGGATTCTGGTCTTGACATTATTGCAGCTACGAGCCTATCAGATGCAGCCTCAAAAGTAGTAAAAGCGTCGGGAGCGAAATAAAATGGCGATTCTCATTGATGGCGAAACAAAAGTTATATGTCAGGGCTTTACTGGTGGACAGGGCACTTTTCACTCAGAACAGGCGATTGATTACGGCACCAAAATGGTTGGTGGGGTAACTCCGGGGAAGGGTGGTATAGAGCATCTTGGACTGCCCGTATTCAATACGGTTGAGGAAGCGATTACAGAAACATCAGCGGATGCCTCTGTAATATATGTTCCCGCACCGTTTTGTAAGGATTCCATTTTAGAGGCGGCTAATGCTGGAATAAAGCTCATTGTTTGCATTACCGAAGGTATTCCTACACTGGATATGTTGGAGTGTAAGGTTGCATGCGATTACCTTGGAGTGCGGCTTGTAGGACCAAATTGCCCGGGAGTGATAACCCCTGGGCAATGCAAAATAGGGATTATGCCGGGGCATATCCACCTTCCAGGTAAGGTCGGTATTGTCTCTCGCTCGGGAACTTTAACATACGAGGCGGTGAAACAAACCACGGACTATGGTTTTGGGCAATCCACCTGTGTTGGCATTGGTGGTGATCCAATTCCTGGATCTAGTTTTACCGATATTTTATCTCTGTTTGAGCAGGACCCTCTGACTGAAGCGATTGTAATGATTGGTGAAATTGGTGGGACGGCAGAAGAAGAGGCGGCCATGTTCATAAAGGCTAATATCGCTAAGCCAGTAGTTTCCTATATCGCTGGTGTTACTGCCCCTTCAGGAAAGAGGATGGGTCACGCTGGGGCTATTATCTCAGGGGGTAAGGGTACTGCCGAAGAAAAATTTGCCGCTTTGCAAGATGCTGGCGTGAAAACCGTCCGAAGCCTAGCAGATATCGGTAGCGGGTTGGAAGAAGTAGCTGGTTGGTAAAAAATTTAGAGTCTCCTCAAGTATGCTATGTGATATGACTCGAGTTAACTGCACTAATGACTAACGGAAATCTCTACTGCGAATTTTAGTTTTATAAAGTAAATCGCTGTGGTCTGTGAGTTCTTGAGCCACTACATGTATTACAGCTCCTTCAGTTTCTGTTACACCCTTTACTTCAAGTAGTTGTCCTCTTAATAAAGCCTGATGGCAACGTTTTTGAACGGTTTTCCAAACAATAACACTGCTATTGCCTGTCTCATCTTCTAGTGTTAGAAAAATTACACCAGATGCAGTACCCGGACGTTGGCGACCTGTTACCAGTCCTGCTATACGTACGAAGCGTTGGTGCCCAAGAAGAGCTAGATCAGCGTGCCGTTTGCAGTGTATGAATATCTCGAATTGTTCTCTTAGCAAGCTCATTGGGTGGCGTCCTAGGGTTAAACCAGTGCTATCATAGTCGGCATGCAGTTCTTCTACTTCGCTTAATTTTTTTAGACTTTGAGTACTATCATCGTTGAACTTTATAACATGCTTTTTCGCATTTATATCTGTATTACTTTCTAAAAGTGGGCCGCCAGCTCCTGAATCAAGAATTTGCCAGTGCGCTTTTCGTCGGTCTCCTGCCAGTGTATTAAGAGCGCCTGCTGTACCTAATAAAGTTAGTTGGGATGTAGGTACCGAAGCTCGTTGGACAAGTTCCGGAATGGTAGTAAAAAAGAGTTCTTTAGAGTTTTCTTGATTTCTTGCTTTTACAATTCGTTCAGCGACTGTCTTTGACATACCAATGATTAGTCGATATCCCAATCGAAGTATTGGAGTATCTTCATTAGACGGTTCTTTTTCTAAGCTATGGTCCCAATTGCTCCGATTTATATCGATTGGTGCGACTTTGATTCCTTTACGGCATGCGTCTTGAACTAATTGAGAGGGGCTATAGAACCCCATTGGCTGACTGTTGAGAAGTGCACAGTAAAATGCTTCCGGGTAGTGGCATTTTAACCAGGCTGACACATATGCTAATAATGCAAAACTAGCTGAGTGTGATTCCGGAAATCCATATACGCCAAAACCTTGAATTTGTTTATAGAGACGCTGAGCGAAGTCTAATGTATAACCTCGTTCTAACATTCCATCGACTAATTTTTTTTCAAAGTGATTTAGATGGCTATTCTTACCACAGCTACCCATCGCTCTACGTAGCTGATCTGCTTCGCCTCCAGAAAAACCTGCAGCAACCATTGCTAAACGAATCACTTGCTCCTGAAAAATTGGAATACCCAGAGTTCTTTCGAGAACTTCTTTGATTTCTGCATTGGGATAATCGATATCTTCTAAGCCTTGTCGTCGACGTAAATATGGGTGCACCATTCCGCCCTGAATTGGACCTGGGCGAACAATGGCGATTTCAATTACCAAATCATAAAAGCTGCGTGGCTTTAAGCGGGGTAACATAGCCATCTGTGCTCGGGATTCTATTTGAAAAACACCGATACTATCCGCGGCGCAGAGCATGTCATATGTTGCCTTGTCATTTGAGGGGATTTTTTGCATTGATAGAGCTTGTCCATGATGTTCTTGAATTAATTTGAGACAACGATGGATTGCGCTTAGCATACCCAAAGCTAAAATATCAATCTTTAGGAGACCGAGTGCTTCAATATCTTCCTTATCCCATTGAATGACTGTTCGATCAGGCATGCTTGCATTCTCCACCGGCACTAGAGAACTGATTGGACTATCCGTAATTATAAATCCTCCGACATGTTGAGAAAGGTGTCGAGGTGTACCGATTATGGATTGCAATAATAAGTGAAATTTTTTTAATAAGAGGCCACTCTGGTCTATTCCTTTTTTACTAAAGCGTTTTGTAAAATCCTCACTTCTCTCCCACCAAGATATAGATTGGCTAAGTTGCTGGATGAAATGTGGGTCAAGTCCGAGTGCCTTTCCAACATCGCGAATTGCGCTGCGTGGCTTATAGGTGATAACTGTTGCGGCAATGGCGGCACGTTCACGACTATATTTCTTATAGATGTATTGAATAACTTCTTCTCGACGCTCGTGCTCAAAGTCTACATCTATGTCGGGTGGTTCGTTACGTTCTTTTGAAATAAAGCGTTCAAATAACAGTGAAACTTGGTCTGGGGATACTTCAGTAATAAATAGGCAGTAACACACGATAGAATTAGCTGCGGAACCTCTCCCTTGGCAAAAGATATTACGATTCCGAGCAAAATCGACGATATCATGAACGGTTAAAAAGTAATATTCATATCGTAGTTCAACAATAATATTTAACTCATATTCAATTTTTTCTTTTATACTTGGATGTATTCCTTGTGGCCAGCGTTTACATATACCTATCTCGATAAGATGTCTTAGTTGTTGTATCGGTGAGACATTTCCTGGAACTACTTCTTTGGGATATTCATAACGTAATTCTTCCAAGCTAAAGTTGCATTGCATAGTAATTTTTAAGGTTTCCAATAATAGCGCTGCCGGATAAATTTTTTTTAATTTTTCTAGGCTTCGCAAATGTCGTTCTGCATTAGAAAAACGTTTGTCTCCCAACTCCATGACTGAACAATTATAGCGAATAGCGGTCAGGGTATCTTGTAAGGGACGAGACTGCTTTTCATGCATATGAACATCTCCACAGGCGACAAGAGGGATCTGCCATAATGCTGAAAGATTACGTAGATAACGATAATTATCTATTTCATGGCCATCAAGTAGATGCTCTACACCTATCCACAAACGACCATCGCTCCACTTTAGTAACTCTTGTACCTTGATGGTATCGCAATCTAGATTTTTGGATGGTAGCCAGATTATAAGACCAGAGTGTAAATTATGCTCTAGATCCGACCAATTTAGGATATATTCGCCTTTTATACTTCGTCTGCGTGCTAGTGTAATAAGCGTTGACAACTCAGAATAAGCGGGTCGGTCTGTGACAAGTACGATTAGCCTTTGATTATCTAGTTCGAATTCGCTACCGATAATCAGTTTTAAACCGCATGCTTTAGCTGCGGTATGTGCTTTAACAACACCTGCTAATGAACACTCATCCGTAATAGCTAGGGCGCTATAACCTAGGACTTTTGCAGTATTCACTAATTCTGCTGGATGCGAAGCTCCACGTAAGAAGCTATAGTGACTCAGACAATGTAATTCAGCATATGACATCTAGGTAACATACCATAATTACTGTTTATATATCCAGTATTTATGGCACGTTGTCTCTACTTTTTATCATGAAGTAGTAATCTATTTGTTTGTTGATCAATATGGAAATTAAACATAGATAAAAAATTCATCCCAAGAAGTCCATCGAAAGGGCCGCTTGAGTGTGGATTGACGGCAACCTCAATATTTTTCACCAAGTGATTTCCTAGTTGCAGACTGGGAAACCGATATAGTTCGACTACAACTAAGCCTCCTGCAGTATTCAGAGGTATGTCGCCGATATTTTCTGCGTGAATGGATGACTTTATACGTTCAAAAACTTCTTTTGACAGAACGCAGATGCTAGCCCCAGTATCGACTAGCAATGATACCTCGGTTGTGCCGGCAATCAGGATATTAGCTACATATTGCTGGCCTATTTTTTTTAGTTCGATTTGGCTTGTATTTTGTTTTTTAGCCAAAATCTCAGCTAAAAGTTGTTCTCCGGCTCGATTCCATTCTGGTTCATCAAGGAGGCGAGAGGCCTCTATGCTGGCACTCACGTATTTTTCCTGTTTTAAAAGAGCCTCTGCTAGGCGGAACTGGGCATATCTAAAGTCTTGGTCCATAGAGAGGACAAGCATGGTTAGTTCGGATATATCTGACCAGTCGCCCTTGTTTAACAGTTGATCTATGCATCGTCGACTTAAACTTCTTGCATCCTGTAGCGCCAATTGTTTTTCGTGTGGTTCATAGGTTCGATATTGAATTTCGTAGACTAGACGGACTGCGGACTCGAAGTCTTCAATTAGTTCAAATGTTATTGATTTCAATTTGAGAAATTGAATTTCATTAGGGAAGTTTGAGAGCAGTTCATTAAGTAATTCAATTGCCGAATCCACATCCCCTTTATTGAGTTGGTATTGGACATGTTTTAGCATCAAATATTTTAGAGAATAAGTAATTTTAGGATCATTTATATCTGCATTGATCAACAATTTTACACTTTCGTGGTATTGCCTTAATGACAGCATTTCCAATATGTTATTTTCGATATCCTGCGAGGTGGGTGAGGTTAAAGTTCTTGTAGTTGATTTAGAGATGTAAGATGTATCGTTTTTAACTTTCGTGGTTGATTCAACATCCTCACTGTACTTCGAGAGGAAATAGACATTTAGGACGACTGAGATTAATGAAATTACCAAATAGATAGGATTCACTGCACATCCCCGCTCAATAATCCAAGATTATAATCAAACAGGAGGTCCATATGGCTTAATTTTGGAGTGCCCTAAGATTTAGTACCAAAAACTAACTAATGGCAACTTCTTTTAGAAACGACTAGTTAGGATGATGAGCCCCTTTAAAAAAATGTAGTTACGGGATATTGGCTATGAGCTATGCGGATCCCCAAAACTATTGGTTATCCAAATTGTTTGGTAGGGTGTCAAGGTGACGAATGAGTCGCGATCACTGAAGTTCTCACCACTAATTAGATCACACCAATTTTGGTTATCGATTAGATTAATTTCAGCCAAAAACAATTTCTGCTTTGAATTACTTATGTTGCTCACACAAAAAATACTTTGCTCTCGGTCAATGCTTTGCCTCCAGTAGCCAAAGATATTATCTCCCAGATGTAGTGTGAACTGGGTTGCATTTGGGTGAAACGCAACCTGATTGCGACGGATGTCTAGCAGTTTGCCCAATTCAGTGTATACCTCATGCTCAGTCTTATTCTCATCGGTAATTCGATTGATAAGCTCCTCATACTGCCACTGATGTCTGTTAATAGCACGGTTATGACCACTATTATTCAATCTATTGTAGTCATTACGCGTTCCAACGAGGCTGTGAATATATATTGCAGGTATACCCTCAAGTCCTAACATGATAGCGTGTGCACAGATGAATCTTTTCACAGCATAATTGTCTCTGCCATCGAGCGTTCCACTCAAAGCATCGAAGAGTGATATATTAATCTCATAGGCCTTGCGAGTACCATCGTCCTGTGATCTCCATGATATTTTGCCTCCAAAAGCCTCCATTGTTTCGATAAGACGCTTTATTTCTATCTCGCTGAGTAACCCTTCTGCGGGACGAAGACCGATACCATCGTGAGACGCAATGAAATTGAAGTAGGCCGTACCCATTCTAGCCGGAGGCATACTCATCATCCATTGCTTTAAATATTCGCAATTTCCCGTCACGAGTGTGTTAATGAGTAATGGTGGTAGAGAAAAGTTATATACCCAATGCGCTTCATTAGCATTTCCAAAGTACGCTAGGTTCTCTCGGTTAGGGATATTTGTTTCTGTAATGATAACTGCGCCTGGGGCAGCGCACTCGATAAGGCCCCGTAGAAGCCTAATAACACAGTGTGTCTCCTCAAGATTGATACATTTGGTCCCCACTTTTTTCCAAAGATATGCCACTGCATCAAGTCTAAATATACGCACCCCCATTTCGAGATATAGTTTGATGATCTTAACGAATTGTTTTAACACCTCTGGATTAGAGAAATTCAGGTCCACTTGATCATGACTGAATGTACACCAGACGTATTTTGGGCCGCGAATGGTTGAAACTGGCTTTAGCAAAGAATTAGCGCGTGGACGCGTCACATTACTCAGATCAATATTTGAATCAATCGAAATAAAATAATCTCGACCGGGATTACGATCAGCAATATAGTTCTCGAACCAACGACTACGGGCAGAACAATGATTGATTACTAGGTCTGCCATTAAGCGATAATCCTCAGCAATCCTAGACACATCTTTCCACTCTCCAAGAGTTTCGTTAACGCTGGAATAGTCCAGCACAGAGAA
>MDTC01278587.1_pt1 | contig 20066 bp, 12 predicted proteins | sample 811181 | NCBI WGS metagenome assembly MDTC01 (sample SAMN05326644, study PRJNA326480) | marine metagenome | isolation source: seawater | place: Pacific Ocean: North | collected 2011 | reverse complement strand
GTCGTAGGAAATAGATATTATGACGAAATAATGCGATTGGTAGATGCAGGTGAATTAACAATACAGGATGCAGAATGAGTACACTTAGAGTAGAAGCACTAGAACAACCAGATGGAACTGCGTTTGTTTTTAACAACAAGAATTTGCTAATCAATGGAGGTATGAATATTTGGCAAAGAAGCACCTCAGAACCTGTTAGCGCAGATATTTTAGCAACAGTAGACAGATGGCAAAATGGCATTAATGGTATGGGTGCTTTTACAGTATCTCGTTCTACTGATGTGCCATCTGCTCAAGGTTTTGGTTACAGTTGTAAATACGATTGCACAACTGCTGATACATCTCCCGCTGCTGGAGATTATATTGTCCACTACCAAAAAATAGAAGGTCAAAATCTGCAACATTTACTCAAAGGAACATCAAGTGCTAAAGCAGTAACAGTATCCTTTTGGGTTAAATCAAATAAAACTGGTACTTATATTCTTGACTTGTTCGATAACGATAATACAAGGCAAATATCAAAAGCATATACCATAGATAGTGCGTCAACTTGGGAGAAAAAAACTATTACCTTTCCTGGCGATACTGTTGGAACATTAGATAATGACAATGCTCAAAGTATGAGATTACTATGGTGGATGGGTGCTGGTTCAAATTATTCATCAGGAACTTTAAATACATCATGGGCATCTACTACTGAAGCAAATAGAGCGGTAGGTGTTGTAAACCTAGCAGATTCTACATCTAATGAGTGGTATATAACAGGGTGTCAAATGGAGGTCGGCTCTACCGCTTCAGGATTCGAGTTCGAGCCATATGAAACTACATTAAGAAAATGTATGAGGTATTTTTATTTTATAACTAATAATGTAGAAGGTGCTAGAAATTGGGCAAATAATTATATGGTAGAGGAAATACAAGTAAATATGAGAGATACACCAACTTCTGTTTCGTTTGTTAATACTGCTGGTGGTGGGTCTTGGGGTGTAACAACTACATCAGGTTCAGGTACTGGATTTAGAATTTATAGTTCTGGCCTTGCAGGGAAAACAACACAAATGAAAATTGACGCAGAATTATAGGAGTAAGCATGGAAATAACTAATGCTAGATACATGCAATATGAGGGTGAGAATACTTGTATTAATGCAACAATAGATGGTGAAGAATTATCAATTCCATTAATAGAAGGTAATCGTATTTATGACGAAATCATGCGTCAAGTTGAAGCAGGTACACTCACAATAGCAGAAGCAGAATAATAAGGAAAAAATATGTCAATACCAAGTTCACCTAGTTATGACTCCACAGGAAGTTATGATGGTATAGGTAAGTTTAAAAACAATGCTAATGGAGAATTAGCAAGTGCAGTTGCAGCTGGAGATACAACAATTAATTTAAATGCTGGTCATGGAAATAGATTTCCAACTGTAAATGCATCAGAGAATGAATACTTCTTTGCAACATTGATAGATACTTCAGGAAACTTAGAAGTTGTAAAAGTAACTGCAAGAGTAAATGATTCTTTAACTGTAGTAAGAGGGCAAGATGGAACATCTGCTATAGCTTTTGCAGCATCAGATCTTATAGAGTTAAGACCAACGGCAGGTGGACTAGATAGATTCTTACAAGTTACAGGCCCACAAACAGGACATAATAAAAAGTTTGTTAATTCTGAATTTGCTGGTGGTACTGTAAATGCAACTACACTACAAGTTGGTGGAGTAGATGCAGTATCAGTATCAGGAACACAAACACTTACCAATAAAACACTAACTGATCCAGTTATAAATGGAACTATGACAGGAACAGCAAATTTTATTCAAACTGGTATGATTGTTATGTGGCATGGGTTAATAGCAAATATCCCTACTGGATGGGCTTTATGTGATGGTAATAATGGCACACCTAATTTAACAGATAAATTTATTGTTGGTGCTGCAGCTGATAGTGGAGGTGCTGCTAAAACATTTGTCGAAGGCACATATGAACAAACGGGTGGATCTAACGATGCTGTAGTTGTAACTCATACTCATACAGGTACTACAAGTCAACATCCAGGCCACAGACATAATTACACTATATTTGACCGAAGACTTCCTCAAAGTGGAAGTTCTACAAATTGTTGGGAAGGAACAAATACTGCACAAACAAGTTTAGCAGGACAACATACACATAGCTTTACAACAAATGCACCTTCAGGAGCTTCTGATGGTGTAAATAAAAATATACCAGAATACTTTGCTTTAGCATTCATAATGAAAACATAAGGGATACAATGGATAAAATAGAAACAACAAAAACAATATTAGATTCTATTTCAATATTAAATGTTTTAGGAACTATCGTAGCATTACTCCCACCACTAGCAGCTTTATTTTCTATTATATGGTCTGTTATTAGAATCTCTGAAACAGATACATATAAAAACTGGAGAAAAAACAGGAAAAGAAAATACTGCGTATGTGGAGAAAAAAATGACAAAAGAAGTAAAAGTTGATGAAGTAATTAAATCTATAGTTGGAAAAGAAGTAACTAAAGTAGAACTTGATGATAACTTAATATATTTTTGGACTTCTAAACATGATGGTTTTTATGTGGAAGTTATTGGTGAAGATATGATACTAGGTCATATTTATAATAAAGATACTGATGTTAGTTTGCATTAATGACAACAGTTATCTGTACACAAAAAGAAATGGCAGCAGACAAAAGAGTTTCTTGGGGAGAGAATCCAACTTTTGATACCTTAAAAATATTTAAAATAAACAACTCAATATATGGTTATGCAGGTGATGTATCTGCATCTTTGAGATTTATGAAATGGGTAGAACAAGATTTTAAAGAAGCCCCTATATTTGAAAAAGACGATGACAAAGACGATTTTAATATTCTTGAACTTACTTCAACTGGTATATATTTGTGGGATAAACAATTATCTCGTATGCCCATAAAGAGTAAGCATTATGCTATAGGCACAGGATCTCTATTAGCAATATACTTATTAGATCAAGGATTAAGCCCAAGAGAAATAATAAAAATAATATCTAAGTATGATGGATTTACTTCATCAGAAGCAGATGTAATAACATTAAGAAAAAATGGCAAAAAATGAAACTTACTGACGAGCAATTTATAGTTGAGTTTAAAAAATTAGGGGGATGTAGTGCATTAGCACATTTTCATGGCCTTACTGTTAGAGCAACTCAACAAAGAAGAAAAACAATAGAACAAAGACATGGCATAGTATTGCAGCCAAGTTCTAATAACTATGCAAAAGAATACACATCTAAAACAGATTATGTAAAAAGACATAATGCAAAAATAAAAAAAGGAAATGTTATTGTATTTTCAGATGCACACTTTTTACCAGGTGAAAAGAGTTTAGCTTTTCATGCTCTTCTAGATGTAATAAAAGAATTAAAACCAAAGATGATTATCGCTAATGGTGATGTATTTGATGGTGGTTCTATATCTAGACATCCACCTTATGGATGGGAAACAATACCTACAGTCAAACAAGAATTAGATGCTGTACAAGAATGTATGGGTGAAATAGAAGAAGCTGCAAAAGGAGCTGAGTTAAGAAGAACTATAGGTAATCATGATATTAGATTCGACAGAATGTTATCTGTTCAGAATCAACCATACAAAGGTGTAAGAGGATTTGGATTAAAAGATCATTTACCAAAATGGAAAGAGTCAGTTTCTATCATGATTAATAATGATCTTATGATTAGACATAAACCAATTATGGGTGGACAAAACTCAGCTGGTAATTCTGCTATGAAAGCAGGAAAGAGTTATATACATGGACATTTACATAGACTTCATGTAACTAATTGGAGTGACTACAATGGAAAGAGATGGGGAGTAGATTGTGGAACTCTAGCAGATCTTAGCTCAGATGCATTCTTTTATGATGAAGATGCACCAAAAAATTGGTGTAGTGGATTCGTAGTGTTAACTTTTGATAATAACATATTATTTCCACCAGAAACTGTGGAAGTATTAGATGAAAGAGTTTATTTTAGAGGAAAACAAATTTTATGACAATATTTAAATTAGCTGGATTTTCTGGTGCTACACCAAAAATATCTAAGAAGTTAATAGCAGATCAAAATGCTCAGGCAGCTATTAATACTAAGTTAGATAATGGTGAACTAAAATCTTGGTTAAAGACAGGATCGTTATCCCCTAAAGTACAATTTAATTTTGATCCACAAGTTTTATTTAAAACAGCAGATAATAGATGGATAGCAGATGCAGATGAATATAAAGTAATAGAAGCTCCTATCAATCAACCAAGTGGATATGTTTTACTTATAAATAGACAAGGTGCTAATGGAACATATGTTCAAGCTGCAACTAAAACACAGTTAAATAGTGGTGCATTTCCTATATTTCCAAAATCATTAGCTGACACACAACCATTAAATTGTCCAGCTCCTGATGCACCATTAACAGTTTCTGTATCTGGAGGTGGAAGTGGATCTTCAGAAGCTGTTGTATATGTATATACTTTTGTTTGTCAATTAGGAGATGTTGAATTAGAATCACCTCCATCAGCTGCAAGTAATATTGTTAATATCCACTCTGGACATACAGTTACTTTAGGAAATGCAGTTGATCCACCTGACTTTCATTCATTGTCACCAACATACACATATGAAGAATACAATGTAACTAAGATTAGAGTTTATCGCTCTGCCGCAGGAGATTCATCCCGAAACTACCTCTTTTTAAAAGAGGTTAATGTAGTACCAGGATCAACTACTACAAACTTAGGAACAGAAAACATTCCAACAGCAGAGTTAGGAGAAGTATTACCATCATTAGATTGGAATATACCACCTGCAACTAATGGTGCATTTCATGATATAGCAGTTATGCCTAATGGAATATTAGTTGGAGCTCAAGGAACTACATTATATTTTAGTGAACCTTATCAACCACAAGCATTTCCTGATGCATATACTCTTAGTGTTGATACACCAATTGTAGGGTTAGGTGTTTATGGATCTTCTCTTGTTGTGGCAACAGAAAAAAATCCTTTTATAGCATCTGGTATAGATCCAGCTAATATGTCTTTGGAGAAGATGCCAATAAATGAACCATGTTTAAGTAGACGATCTATTGTATCTGATTTAACTGGTGTTGTTTATGCATCAGCTAATGGAATTATAAGAGTATCTAGTAATGGTGCAGAGAATATAAGTAGAGGAATATTTTCTAAAGAACAATGGGGTAAGTATGCACCCTCTAATATGCATGGAGCTTTTGCAGATGGAAAGTATTTTATATTTACAACAAAAACTACAGGTGAAAAAGTGGGATTAATATTTGATGCATACAATCCAGTTAGTCCAATGTCAGAAACAAATGTTCATGCAACAGCAACATTCTTTGATAGTACAAATTCTGTTTTGTATTTAGCTGTTACTAAAGAAGTAAAGGATTGGGATACAACTGCATCAGACAATTTAAATTATGAATGGAAGTCAAAGATGTTTGATGCACCATCACCTATTAATTTAGGTGCAGCTGTAGTTGATGCAGACTATGGAAACATAGAATTTATAGCACAACAAATAGCATTTGTGGAAGAATTAAAAACAGAAAACCAAACAACTATAGCTGGTAGTTCTGACTTTGATGGTGAGATGAATGATAATATGTTGAATGAGTTTACATTAAATGGATCAATATTAAATAATTTACCAGCTACTCCACAACAAGGATTTGTATTATTGCAGATATATGCAGATGAGGTCTTGAAAGATAGTATTTACTTTAGTGATCAAGAAAGTGTTCGATTGAAGTCAGGTTATAAAACTGATAGATGGGAATTTACTGTCGCAGGTAATGTTCCATTGCGTAGTGTAAAACTAGCAGAAACATTTCAGGAGTTGAAACAAGTATGAGAAAACCAGCTATACCAGCTATTACAGCAATAGAACCAACTGTGGCAACAATACTAAGACCTATGAAAGAAACAGTAGAAATACTTAGTGGACAAAGAGGAAAACGAATTAGTAAACTTTCTACAAGTGCTAGTTTATCTGAGGTTATAAATAAAGTTAATGAAATAATAGAGAGATTGGAATAAATATGGGAATACTAGATAGTGTAGCAAATGTTATTTTTGGAAAGCCACCAGATGCCCCCGGTGTAGATCCTTCATTAAGAAGGTCTATGCAAAACATAGAGGATCTTGCTGGCACTAGCGAAGATATCTTAAAGAAAATATATGGATTTAGTGACGATTATTTTAAGACTACTTTGAATCCTATGATTCAAGCTAATATTCAAAGACAACAAAGTTATTTAACAGCTACCGAGGATTTCTTAAGTAAGACAAGATTATCAGATCAAGATTTAACAGATATAGCAGATATAAGAAGAAGTTTCTTAACTGATGCAGCTCAAGATAGAACTGAAGAGATGCAGAGAAAAGCTCTTGCAGATTACAGAGGACAAGCTGAAAGAGAAAGACAGGCAGCTGGTAGATTACAAGCAAGATATGGTATTAATCCTATATCAATGGGCCAAAGATTAAATCAACAATCAGCAACAGATGCTCTTAATATTACTGCTTTACAGAATCAAGCAGCTAATATAGAAAGAGATAGAAGAATGAGATCTCAAGCTGTAGCGATGGATATCGGTGCAAAAGAAAGAGCAGCTAACATAGCAGGATATAATCAACTTAATACTATGGGTACTGATATATATAATATGGCAACACTACCTCTTACAACTAGACAAAACATTGGTCAGTTTGCTTTAGGTGGATATGGAAATATTGCTAATATGTATAATCAAGTTGCAGCAGGTGGAGAAGCTATGCAACAAGTTGCTCAAAATAGATATGCTCAACAATCTGCAAATAGAAATGCACTTATAGGATTAACAGGACAAGTTGCAGGTATGGCAGCTGGAGGTGGATTTAAAACTAGTGCTGATGGTGGTAGGATCACAAACCAGTCTACACCTTACTCTATGAATACTTCTCCTAGTGGTATGTACTTTGCACCTGAATATAGGTCAGGAGTACAATATGTTGCAGATGGTGGTAGAGCCACAAAAGAATCTAAGATGTTTGGTCTTAAACCACATACTAAACCAGGTAAAGTAAAAGGCCCAGGCAATGGTATAGATGATAAGATACCAGCAATGTTATCTAATGGTGAATATGTCATACCAGCAGATGTAGTAGAAAAATATGGTGTTTCTTTCTTTGATAGTATGGTACAGAACAATCATGTTCCTGCTGCAATACAAAGACAGAAGATGAAAGACAAAGAAAACAAACACAGAAAAAAACAAATGAAAAAAACCAAAGGTAATGTCTTAGGTAAAAAGAAACTTGGTTTAGCATAAGGAGATATAAATGGCAAAACAAGGTGCAGCTGATATAGCAAATTTCTTTTCTAGTTTTTTAGAAGGATATCAAACAGCTAGAGTATTAAAGATTGCAGAAGAAGATAGACAAAGAAGAATTGAAAGAGAAGACTTTGCCTTTAATCAAATGCTAGAAGCTAAAGAAAAAGAAGAAGCTTTTGCTCAAGGAATGCAAAGAGCATATAAGTTAATAGGTCATGATGATGAGGTTAGGCAAAAGTTTTTACAAACAAGAAGTCTTGCTAAAGGTATAAATGTTCCTAGATCTGCAAGTGGTTCTTATCAAGCAGATGAACCTACTGATTTGTTAACTGATCCTGATTATTTAAAATACCATAGTCAAGAATTACAAAAAGAAATTGCTAATTTAGTTTCTTTAAATCCAAATTATAATCCTAAAACATTTACAGATTTTTTAGAAAAAAGTGATATTCAAAAAGCAACAAGACAATTATCAGGTTTGTCATCTCTTATATTTAGTAATATGTCTATGGAAGATAAAGCAACTGGATTACAACCTATACTTCAATCTATGAGTGGAGATAAAGGTTTAACTGTTAGTCTTAGAGATTATGAAGTACAAAATCCTAATGATCCAAATAAAAAAGAAATACAACAAAAATTTGTTTTTACAAAAAGCGATGGTTCTGTTATAGAAAAAACTAGTAAAGAAGTTGCTAGTTTAACAGATATAGTTCCAATTATTGCTGGTGCAAATGATGAATATGATGTTTATTATTCCACAGCTCAAAAAATGGATGATAGAAGAGAAGCAAAAGATCTCAAAGAATTACAGACACAGGCAGCAAAACTTGAGATTCTTGAAAAACAAATCAATCTTGAAGCACTTCCAGATATATTAAAAGCTAATCTTAAAAAAACAATCGCTGAAATAAATGATAGCACAATTCAAACTCTAGAAAAATATCAAAAGAATATTTCTACTCCAATTAGTAACGAGTTAAATAGTATAAGTCAACAATATATAACAGATAGAAAATCTCGAGATGATGATGATTCTATAGTATTTAATTTAGAAGATATAAGTTTTGATTCAGAAGATAAATCTAAATATAAATTTGATATTAATACAGTAAATAGCATTTCTGATGGAATTAAAACATTTATAAAAAATGGTCTTCAATCAAATTTAGAAATGATGGCAGGCAACTATAGTAGTTCGTCTTATGCAAGAGCTTTAAAAAATAAACCATCTCAAGGTGTTTTAGAAAGTTTATATAAAGATATGACAAATTCTTTATTTCTTGATGTTATAGAAGGAAACAGCGGACAAAATTCTAAACTATATCAGTTTTTAGATAGAGATTTTGAATATGACAAAACACGAAAAGTTTATACCTATACAGGTAGTCTTGATAATATAGCTAGAAGAGAACAAACAAAAAGCAAAGGAATTGTGTTTGCAGAAGATGAACTTAAATCATTTTTAGAACAAATACGACCAATCATGAATCAAAGAAATATACAAAAAATAAATTAATTTATGGAATATTTTAAAGACAAAGATACAGCTCTTAAAGAAATACAAACTAGTGATACCAAATCAAGTTTAGGAATACCACCTAGAGAAATAAGAGGTACTCTAAATCAAATTCCACAAAATAAAAGTTATGGTATTGGAAACAGATCTTCTATGTCGCCTAGTGAAAAGATATTAACAAGTAGTGTAGGTGAAATAAAAAGATCTGTTGATGAAACAATATCTAGAACATTACCAAGAGCAAAAAGTCTTTTAGAAGAATATAGGAAAGAAAATTATTTTCAACAAGATTTAGAACAAGATACTTTAGTACAACAACCAATAACAACTTTTGAATCTGATGAGTCAGCAAAAACTCAAGCATTAAATGATCTATTTAAAGACTATAGAGCTCCTGCCCCACAACCATTACCTGAATTACAAATAACAGAAAAAGAAGAGGAAGATCTTGATTGGTTTGATTTTAAAAGAGGTTTCCAAAAAGCATGGAATTATGTTAAGTCAACTTATTATGGTGCTATTGGTGATACAGATGCAGTAGAAGACATTTATAAAATAGAGGAAAAAGCTAGAAAAAAAGTTACATCAGGAGATCAGTTTGCTCAAGAATTTCTTAGTGCTTTTGGAGAAGACGAAACTATAGGATCAACCACAAAAAAAATAATATCTTCTATTGTCAATAATCCAAAAGGATTAGTAAACCTAATGTCACAAGAATTACCACAATTAGCAGTTCCATTTGCTATTGGTCTTCCAGGATTGCTTGTTAGAGGTGGTATGTTAGTTAAAGGTTTAGTAGGATACTCAACATATACAAGTGGTAATGCTGCTATTGAATTGGGTGCAAGACATTTAACATATGCAGAAGATGGATTAACTAAAGAGGAATTAAAAAAATCAACAAATGAAGGATTAAAAAAGTCAGCAGTTTTAGGAGGTGTTGACTTAATATCAGGTGGAGTTGCTGCAAAGTTTTTAACTGGGAGTATAGGTAAAGAAGTAGATAATGTAACAACAGCTATTTTAAAAAGAGAAGGAATAAATAGTAATAACTTACAAAAAGATTTACAAACTAATGTTGCAGAAACATTAAAATCTTCAGCAGAAAAACAATTATCTAAAAACGAAATAAATCAAGCTCTATCAAAAACAGTATCAGAAACATTAGAAAACGCAGGAGTAACCGATGATATAGTTTCTAAAGTTAGTAAAGGAGTTGATAAAAGAGTAAGTGAGATAAATAAGTTTATAACTAAAAGACCAAAGGATATGGCTAAACTTGTAGCTGCATTTGGTTTACAAGTTGGAAGTGAAGGTGTTGGTGAATATGCAGGTAGTGCAGTTATTGGAGAAGCTGATATAGCAGAAGCATCTTTAGAATCTTTAGTTGCATCTGTTCCAGCTTTTGCAGAGTTAATGATTCTTGGATATGCTAAAAGAAAAGGTGGTGGTAATAATTCTTTTCTAGGGCAATCTATATCAAATCAAGATAAATTAAAACAAATAGAGAAATTAGAAGCAGATATAGATGCAGTTGAAAAAGCAGAAAAAGAAATAAAAGAAAAAGTAGAAGAAGAAACAGGTAAAAAAACAGTACAAGAAACAGATCAAGAAGTAGAAGGTGAAGCTCCACCTGAAGTTCTTATAGATGAAATTTTAAAACTTGATGCAACCCCAAGTTTTTTAGCAGCTCATATTAATAATTTTACATTAAATAAAGATGAACAAAGTGTAGATATTTTAAATAAAATTATAGAAGATTTTGATAATAAAAATCCAAATAATAAGTTAAGTTCAAAGGTAGATTTAATTCTTCAAAATGAAGATGAGCTTAGTAAAGCTACAGCAAAAACTATTCTTATGGAAAGTGCAATAAATAAAGGTGTTATAGAAGATGATGAAATAAAAATAGAAACCATCAACAGAGAGAATGTAATGCTTGGTGGATTTGGTATATCAGAATTTATGTTATATGGAAAAAACAAATTTGCAGAGCGAACTGCTCCCTCATTCAAGGATAACATAAAGACTGAGAAAGATGCAACAGTAGATCCAAAGATAGAAACAGAAAAGAAACCTAAGAAAGAAGCAAGTGTAGATGAAATAAATCAACAATTAGATGAAGCTGCACAAGATGATTTTAAAGAAGATGTAATATTTAGAAGTGCTAGAAACAAATATACAGTAGTTGATGATTTGGAAAAAGAAAAGAAAATTTCTGAACTTCCTGAATTTTCTAGAAAGGTATCTATTGCGTTACCAAAAGAAAATGAATCAGATATAAATTTAGTTATTTCTGAACCATCTCAAAAGTTTGAATCTACTGCTGGGAAAAAATTAACTAAAACAAAAGCTTCTACTAGACCTTCTAAAATAGAGAAACAACTCACTCAATCCAATGAAAATTTACAACAATTTATAAGTAATGTAAAAACTGCAAATAATTTAAAAGATGATGTTGAATTAGATGTAAAACTTGCAGCTATTACTACTAAACAAAAAGAAATACAAGAACAATTCAAAAAAATATTTAACACAGATGTATTATTTGTTACTGATAGCAACTTTACCTTTGAAGAATCTCAAAGACTTAAAAGAGAATTAATTTTAAAAAACAATAAATCAATTCAAAAATTATTAGCAAATAGAAAAATAAAATATTTAAAAGAAAATTATAAAAATATACCCGCAAAGCACTATAGACTTCTTTCTAAAGCAAATTTACCAGAAGCTAAAACAATTCTTGATAAAGAAACTTATGATGCTTATGAAAAAATTGTTAAAAAAGATAGAAGAATAAAACAATTAAATAGACTATTTGCAGAAACAACTCTTGATTCTCAAAGTAAAGATATGGCTCTTCAGTTGCTTAATCAAGATAAAGATCCGTCTTCAAGATTTAAACAGTCTGATGGGATTAGAGTGTTAGATAAATCAAAATCTAAAATAGATCCTGATACTGGTGAAGTAATTTTTGAAGAAACAGGAAAAGTTGTCAATAGTAGAGGTATGCATTTTATTTCTAATAAAACAAAAAACAATACTATTGTAATAAATGTAGATGAAGTATCTTCCACTAAATTATTAAATCAAGTCTTAGCACATGAATTAACTCATGCTATAGAAACAAATAAGAAAATACTTAACAGTATAAATATAGATAAATTATTTGATAATTTTTATAAGACAAAACCAAAACTTTTAAAAGAGTTAGAGAGTAGATATCCTAATGATCTTGATAGACTTAGAAGTGAAAAACTTGCAGTCATGTTTCAAGACTTAGCAAATAACACATCTTTTTGGGAATTTATGTTTGCAGACATTTATGAGAATGTAGTAATCAAAAAATTACCTAGGTTTAAAGATACTAAAACAGATCAAGATTCCAAAGTTGGTAGAGAGGATTCTGATGTAGATCCAGAAACTGGAGAAACAATAAAAGAAGCTGCAAATTATTTTAATGAATTTGTAAGAATAATTAAAACTATTATCAATATTGTTAGACAAAAATATAACGATATTAGAAAAGATATAAATTTACAACAAAGAAAAGAATTTGCAGAACAAAATAAAGAACAAATAAAAATATTAGAAAAAATAGTTTCAGACTATTCAAATAAATTAAGTAAATATGATTCAAAGTTTCTTGAGTCAGAATTTAAAAAACTTATTCCAGCAGAAAATGTATTAAGTAATATACCTGCTGTTATAGAAGAAATAGAAAGTAGACTTACTCCAGAAATTTTAAATGTTCGTAAGCAAGAACTTAGAAATGAAATAAATTTATTATCTAGAAGAATAGAAAAAAGACAAAAAGAAATAGACCTTGGTGAAACTGAAAAGTTAGCTATTCCAATTGATGATTTAGAAAATAAAAAAATTGAATTAGAAAATTTAAGTAAAAAACTTGAGGATGTAAAATCTATATCTGATAAAGAAAGAAAAAAACTAGAAAATTTATTAAATCTTGCCACAAGAATTCACATAATAGAAAACAAACTTAGAACTGCACAATCTAAATTATTTAATTTTAAAAATAAAATATTTAGTTTTGATAATAAAGAAGATAAAAATTTTATAATGAACTACTTTATTGATGCAATAAATAAAGAAGTTACACAACAAAGTCAAACTCCTTCTGAAATATACGAAGCTGCGTTTAGTGTGTTTAGACAATTAGCAGAACAAAACATTGATATAAATGAAGTAACAATAGAAGCTGATAAGAAAAGATCAAATGTTTTTTCTTCTTCATCTGACATATATGTAAATCCATATGAGTATGATGGTAGTGATCAATACATTGTAAAAGAAAAAGAATTAAATGAATTAAGAAAAGAATATATAGATTTACTGGATCAAATAAAAGAAACAAAAAGTTCTGAAAGAAAAAATTTTTTAAGAAAACAACTTAACGCAAAGAAAGAACAAGGACAAAAAAAATTAGCAGAATTAAAATCTGTCGCAGAAAATATTACAGATAAAAAAATATTTCAGTTAACACAAAATGTAGAAACAGTATTTTCTGAAGATGAATCAGAAGTTCCTAATCTTTTAGATATTAGTAATGCTATTGAATCACAGAAGTCAACAAGTGTTGAAGATTTATCTATTCAACATATTGATATGGAAACAAAGGATCAAGAGTCATATGATAATTTACTTAATTCTTTGAAAAAATCTATAAGTGATAATGGATATATTTTAAATGCTATGCAAAAAATAATTGACATAGCTTATTTTAAAAATGATATGAAGAAACCGCCTAGATTAGAAGTTAAAGGCGCTACAGAAACTGTAGATAATACTGAGATAATTAATAAAACAATATCTAATTTACAACAAATTATAGAAGAAGGTTCTATACCATCATCAATTCAGAAAAGACTTATTACATATGCAAAAGAATTTAAAACAAATAATGATGCAGTAATATTTTTACAACTTAATAAGATAGATGATTTTGTAAATATAAAACCAGTAGAAACAAAATCTAGCAGAGCTGACTTTAATAAAGCATTTCAAGGATTTGATAAAAGTATAAAAGATAATCCAATAACACAACTTAAAAGAAGATTTTATGAGAGTTTATTTTTTAAACTTGCAGCTAATGACATTCCAATAAGTTCAATAAAAGAAGCAATACTTAAAAACAGTAAAGTTTCTCCTGATCAAGTTTTAACTATGGAATTTATGAATGATTTTATAGCTAAACAAAACAAAGAAATATCTAAAGAAGCAGATGTATTATTAGATAGAAATCTAAGTGAGATGAGTGAAGAGCAAAGAGCTAATTACTTAGCTGATCTTGTTATTGATATAAATCCAAATAATAAAAATAGATATTTAAATTTATTTCATGGATTTGTAAGAAACAAAATATTTACATTTAAACAAATACATGATTATATTGCTAGTAGATATACTAAGAAATCTTATAATGAATTAAGAAAATCTTTTATCGAAGGATCTTATTTGCATATTAAATATGATTTAGAAACTCATATGAAAAATGCAATGCAAAAAAATATTAATAGAGTTGTTGCTCAACATGAATGGTTTGATAGTTTATATAGTGCAGAAAATAATCCATTTACAAATCAAGAAACAGAATCTTATAAAAGCACATTACCTGAATGGGTAAGAAATGAGTATAAACTTTACAAGAAAAATAGAGCTCAAACTTTAAATAGGAAAGCACAGTTAGACAATCCTTATCTAACAAATAATTCAATAGAAGAATTATTTAATAATTTATTATTTGTAAGATATCCATACAATACTATTATTAAGTTAGAACAACAAGGATTTGAATCTTTAACTGAAGATGACATGAAGACTGAGAATGATCCTGTTCTTGATGATGTTTTAGATGGAACTGATTCATATAGAAATAAGTTAAGACAATTAGAAATGTTGTCAAATAATATTCCAAATTTAAAAGCATTGTACTTTGAACAAGTAATGGAAGCTATATCAGTTCAACCAAGTTTATCTAATAGAATATCTGAAAAAGTTGAGAACTCTCCCGCTGGAAAAGATTTTATTACTTACCTAGAAAATAATTATAAGAATAAAGGTAAGAAAGGAGAAACACCTTCTGAACATACTGTTAGAGAAAACACAAGGTCTTACTTACTAAACTTAAAAGTAGTAATAGAAGATAGGATGGAACAAGGTGATTCATACGAAGATGCTTTGAATATGGCATTTGATATTGTGAAGTTGGCTCAAGAAAATCAGACCATAACTGAAATAGAATCAGAAGTAATTAATGAAAAGATAACAGATGCTTTTGAAAAAGGTAATACTGCAAACTTTACTGTAATAGATTTAAAGAAAATAAGTCAGTTACATAATACAACAATGACCAGTTCAGCAATAGGCGATTTAGCACAAGATGTTGAAAAACAAAAGCAAGTAGAAGACACAAGTAATGCTGACAAAGCACACACAGAAAATTTAGTTAATCAAAATAAATTGTTATTTAAACTTGGTGGATTAAAAGACTCTAAAGTATTTTCTACTTTATATGTTAGATCTAAGGTAGATTTATTATTAGAAAAGTTTGATACTAAATTTAATATAACAGTTGTAAATAATACAAAAGATTTACCAGATAATGAGTTTAATAAACTTACAGAAATAGAAAAGTTAAGTGCTAAAGGTTTATTTAATGGTGCAAATGGAGAGATATATTTATTCTCTGACAATTTAGTTAGTGATGCCGATATAGAGTTTACATTATTTCATGAATTGTATGGACACTTTGGATTAAGAAGTTTATTCGGTAAAGATTTTGATTCTTTCTTAGAACAACAATATAAGATAAATAGTAAGTTAAGAAAAGAAACAGATAAATTTATAACTGAAAATAATTTAACAAAAGATCAAAAGTTATTAGCAATAGAAGAAGTGTTAGCAGATGAAATAGCACTAAATAATACAGGCACTTTTCTTACAAAAGTTTTAGCAAGAATAATTTCTTTCTTAGACACAATAGGATTAAGATCAGTTGCAGCTTATTTCAGGAACATTACTTCTAAAGAGGTTGTGTTTGAACTAGCAAGAATGAAAGCTAGAGAAGGTAATATAGAAGGCCCAATAGGAGAAAGAAATGATATAAGAACATCAGCTCCTAATGAACAGGACAAGATAGAAAAATCTGACGAAGGAATACCTTCAGCTACTTTAAAGAAAGCAGAAGAGCTTAGAAAACAATTAAGATTAGTTCATTTTCTTTTATATGATGATAGTGTGTTATTTCAATACGAAGGAATACATAGATTCTTTGGCGCTAAAGCTAGAGATATTATGATGTCTGCTCTTAGAAAAAAGAAGAATGCAGCAGTAGATCTTGTATACAATAATAAAACTTTACAAAAATTTTTATTGCAACAAAAGTTTATAACGAAAGAAGATCTAAAAGAATTTAAATTAAATCAAAGAACAACTATTATAGATTCTGAAATAGGTATAGCTTTACAAGATGCTGAAATAAGATTAACAAATCAAATAGGTAAAATATTAAAGTCAGGATCTGTTTATAGATCTGTATACACAAATATAGCTTTACCTAGAGATACTAAAGAAAATAAAACTACAATAAGAATAGATGCACAAGACGAAGAAGGGAATAAATTAACCGCTTATTATTATGCTCCAGCAGATACTTGGTTTTTAGTTAAGAATGATACACAATTTTTAGTTAAGTATGATTCAGCTAAAGATGGAAAAACTCCATATGAAAGAGTTTTAGATGATATAAGAGAAAGGGCTGGTAAGAAACAATATACTATATCGCAAAGAAGATCTACTCCATTTTCTACATTTGCTAAAACAAGAGAAGGTATTGCAGAAGATACAGAAAAATTTAACCCTAGAACTGGAAAGAAAAGAAACTTTTTTGGAGTTTACTTTAGAAGATTTTATTTTAATCATGTAAATAAATTTACTCCATTAAAAGAATTATTAGATACTTTAAGAAGAAAAGGTCTTAATAAAGAACTTAGAATAGGTACAACATTGCTAGATAGAATGATGTTAAATGAATCTAAGATAGGTGCTTTATTAGAAGATTTTAAAGTAAAGTATGTTAGACCATTACAAAATCTTATACAAGATGCTAAAGAATTGGGTGCTACTCCAGAAATAATAGATCAATTCCTTCATGCTCAAACAGCAGAAGAAAGAAATAAGCATATAGAAAAAATAACTCCAGAAAAGAAAAGAGATGGTTCAGGTATGAAGACAGAAAAAGCTAAAGAAATTTTAGCTAAGTATGATAGTAAAAATCCTGATAGACCAGCTTACGCAGATCAACTAATAGCTATCGGTGAAATACTAGATGCTTTAAGTGATAATAAAACAAAAATGCTATTTGAAAGTGGCTTAATATCAAAAAAAGTTTATGATGGATTAACTAGTACATATCAACACTATAGAAATTTATCATCTGTAGATATTAGATTAGATGAAAAACCTCAAATACTTTCAACCACAGGTGGTGGATTTAGTGTTTCTTCGTCAGGAGTTCAAAGATCTTTAGGTAGAGATAACGAAAAAGATGTTGAAAATATTGTTATAAATACTTTAATAGGGTACGAACAAGCAATAATAAGAAGTGAACAAAATAAAGTATCTCAGTTGGTGTTAGCTTTTTTTGAACAGTTACAAGATAATACTCTTACAAGAATACAACAAATACCAAATCCAAAAAAAGGATTAGATGAAAATGGATATGTAACAAATATTTTTAATGAAGAAGAAAATGATGTTGAAGGAAAAGTTTTTACAAGAATAAATGGTGTTAGATTTGAAATACAATTTCAGAATGTACTTCCAGCTGGCACTACAAGATTTAGTAAAGATGCTATGTCTACTACATTTCTTGAAAGACAAGAAAGTTATCAAGAACAAGTTTACAGAGCACTCGTTGGTTATCCTCCAGATCCAATAAATCCACTAGCTAAATTAATAAGAACTTTTACTAAAAATTTAGGAGGTCTTGTAACAACATACAATCCTTTATTTATTACTACAAATGCTTTAAGAGATGTAGGAACAGCATTTTTAACAATGGGTTCTGATCCAAAAGTTGGATACAGTAAAGCATTCAAAATGATAAGAAATTATAATAGTGGTGTTCGAGCAGCTTTACTTTATTTATATCAAAGAGAAAAAGGAAGTAGAAAATTATCATCTAAAGTTACCAGAGGTTTTGTAAAAGGTGTTGGTGTTGCAACAAATATTGCATCAGGTATAGGTTCAATATTTAATGGAAAAGTTCCATCATTTAGAGCTGAACCAGAACTTGTAAAAGTAATTGAAGAAAGTCTACGAGATTTTAAAGGTGAAGGTGGAATGACATTTTATCTAGATAGATTGAATGCAGAAAATCAAAGAAAAGAAATATTCAAAGAGTTAGGAATAGATCCAAAAACAAAAGTAGATAAAGTAAAAGATTCTCTTAAAGGATTTGGATCAATAATAGAAAATATGTCAGTAATCTTTGAGATTGCACCAAGATTTGCAGCATATCAAACGATGAGAGAAACTGGTAGTTCTGCAACAGAAGCAGCTTTGTATGCTAAAGAATTAACAAGTAACTTTAATTTAAGAGGAGTAAATTCTAGTTTAAGTAGTTATTATATTTTCTTTAATCCAGCTATGCAGGGTACAAGAAGAATATTAGAAAATGTTGTTAGAGATGGAATAAATGGTAGAACATTATCACCAGCATTTTTTAAATTAGCATTTAATCTAGCAGCAATAGGTTTCTTTGCAAACATGATAGCTAGAGCATTATCTTGTGAAGATGATGAGAAGATGTGTGAATATGATAAATTAAATAATTGGGTTAAAGCAACTAACCTTGTTTTCTTTCCTGGTCAATTAGGTGGTGCTATCCCATTACCTTATGGATACAATGCACTTGTAGCTTTTGGAACTCAGTTAGCTGATACATTTTTAGATGGCAAACATCCTGTAGATGCAATGCAAGAATGGATGCAAACATTAATAGAGTCCATGATACCATTTGCTATAGGATTAGAGGGTGATATACCATTTTATCAAAAAACACTTAAGGTTGTTTCTCCTACAGCATTTTTACCAGGAGTAGAACTTTTGGTAAATGAAAATAGATTTGGATCTCCAATAACAAGAAATCCAAACAATGTTATTGCAGAAAAGTCAGATGCCTATAGTGGATTTGATAGTGTACATCCTGTATTAACTTCTGCTATGCAATTTTTAAATGATAATACAGGTGGGCATGAGTATAAGGATGGTAAAATATCTATAAATCCTGCAACTATAGAACACTTAGTTACAAGTTATTTACCTGGTTTACCTGCTAACTTATTTAGATATCAAAGCAGACAAACAAGAATTGGATTAGGTTATGATCTAGAGAATAGAGGACTAATAGAAACATTACTTGTAAGTAGATTCAAAAGAAAAGCACCTGAAGGATGGCATTATGGTGCATATCAAAGATTGTTTTCTTTTGTTGAATCAGATCTTCAAGTAGCAACAAAAGTATTACCACAAGAAATATTGCAAAGATATGCTAATGGAGTACAAGAATATAAAAGAACAGGCAATATGCCAATAGAAATTTCTAATTTAGCACTTGGAACAGTAATGAAGAAAGCTGTAGATCAAGGGTTAAAAGAATTAAGAGCCGCTAAAAATAAATTAAAATCTATAAAAAGTAAAGCAGAAGAAATAAAAGTTAATAATAGAATACGAGATATAGAAAAACAATTATATTATAAATTATTTGATCAAGCATTACAGTTAGATAAGCAATTTAATAGAAATACTTATAGAGATGTAATACTAGGAAGAGATTAAGATATATCAATCATAGATAGAACCCATCTATTCTTTTCTTTCTTCCATCCATGAATCTCAATTCTCCAGCTAGCATCTCTAACCTTAGGAAGTGTTTCTATATCTTCTATCTTCTTTAGTCTAGCTTTCATGTTCGCCGCGGAAGTAACTTGAACTGCAAGAGTTTCATTTTCTCTTATAGCTAAAACATCTATGAATCCAAACAGATCTTGTCTTATCTTGACAAATGGATTCCATTTTTCCACGACTGCAACTAGATAACCATTCTCTTTAAGATGTCTTATAGATAATTGTGTTGGACT
>MDTC01103638.1_pt1 | contig 20072 bp, 20 predicted proteins | sample 811181 | NCBI WGS metagenome assembly MDTC01 (sample SAMN05326644, study PRJNA326480) | marine metagenome | isolation source: seawater | place: Pacific Ocean: North | collected 2011 | reverse complement strand
TACCAAAGACTAATAGACAAAAATAATTACACGCACGAAAGTCTCTCACAGATAGTTGGAAAGAGCAGATCTCATATAACCAATCTATTAAGGATCTTAACATTAGATGATTTCTTCTTTAATCTTTTAAATCTTGGAATTATAACAATGGGCCATGCTAGAGCTTTAGTAGGAAAAACACCTGTTGATTTCGATGAAAAAACATTAGCTCTAATAGCCAAAGGAAAAATTTCAGTTAGAGATTTAGAAATAAATAAGAGAAAAAAGCCAACACATGAACCTAATTTAGTTCAAGAAGAAAAAAATTTAAGTGATACAATTGGCTTTAAAACTAAAATTACCTATAATAAGAAAGGACAGGGGAATATTAAGATATTTTACGAAAATCTAGAGCAGTATAAATTCCTAATTAGTAAGTTAAAAAACTGAATTTCTTTATTAATGCTTCTTTTTTTATCAAATTAAAAAGTGATCTAAGATCCCCCTCCTGCTTTAATTTAAAAAATTTCTTTCGCAAATCTAAAATTGTCAATTTGCTATCCTCACTTTTTTCATGAATAAAATAATTATCAATATTTATTTGTAATTTTGAAACTTCAGAGACAGCCATATGGGGATAGTCTTCTAAATAGGTTAAGAAGTTTTTTTCAATAGACGGCACTTCCTTTATTGCAAAGTCCCTAATATCCTGTCGGTGTAGGTAGCCATTTATTGCATTAATGCTTTTAGAAAATCTTTTAAAGTTTTTATAATCACTTATTATAATTAATTTCTTAGAATTGTTAAGTAAACCTGCCACTTCTTGTAAACTATTAGAGTAAACATAATATATTGGTTCCGATAAGAATAAATCTGACTCCTGGACTAACGAGGTATGCTTAAGACTCTTTAATTCCATACCTCCTTTTTTGGCGTAATAAACAATTACTAATAAATAAAATAATCCTATTTCTTCACTGACTTGATTTATTAATAACTTTAAATTTTCTTTATTTTCTAAATACTGAAAAATCTTTTGTATATTATTCATCAATACAATTTAAGGGCTTATCAATTATAATATTAATAAACCTTTGTATAAGATTTTCAGAATTATCGTACTTTATCTTTTCAATAGCCTTGGTGTTGCTCTTAAATTTTGTGCTAGAAGTTATAAGATAAAATTGAGATGTTTCTTCTTCATATTTGTAAACAACACAGGCATCTTTTACAATTGTTATATAAAGAGTTGTAATTACGTTTTCTCTATCAGAAGTATTATCAATGTTTGTTATATATAGTGAGGTTGCGTGGTTAATTTTGCCACTGATTTTGTAATGTGAAAGTCCATTCAACAAACCAAAACTATTTAAATGTGAGCTGAGTATATTATGTGCAACTAAACCCTCTACATCACTTTCAATTCTTCCTAAGTTAAATGTGTTGGAAGTATTATATTTTTTTTGTGCACTACAAGAAACCAGAAAAAAACTAATTAATAATAATGTTGATAATTTTATTTTGCACATTTATAACTTTTTTTACTGTTTTGCTTTGCATTTTAGTATTTATTTTACTTCTTTTGTATATTTGATCTAATATTTTTTTTTCGTTATAATTAATTTCCGTTTCGATTAAGTCAATAAACTTACCATTTATTTGAATTGGTAAATTAATTTTTTTTACGATTAACAAATTTTCATTAATATTGGGCCATTCACAATCTTTTATTTCGATTTCAAATAATTTTATGAAAATTTTTGATGACAATGAAGGTGTTACAGGATTTATAGCTATAAGGATTTTTTTAGTTAAATTATCATTATTCAAATAAATTGATCTTTTCTCTAGATAATTAAATAAAGTATAAATATTAGCTATACATTTATTTAAGGAAAAACTTAAAATATTCTTTTCCATATCGTCTATAAACCTTTCAACGATAATTATTGCCTCTTCTCCTATATTGTTAGACTTTGGATAATGGAAATAACGTTCAATTCTACTTACTAGATTTTTAGACCCTTGTATTCCTTCATCTGTCCATTCAAGCTCCCTGTCAGGAGGAGAGTCAGATATCATAAAAATTCTGGTTGCATCAATACCATAATTTGAGAGTATTTCATCAGGTTCAATAACATTTTTCTTTGATTTAGACATTTTTTCGGTTGGGCCTATTGTAATTGGCTCCCCTTTTAGAATGTCAATGAACTCTCCATTTTTAATAGCTATATCCTTTGGCATTACCCATTCATTTTCATTATTTTTATAGGTTTTGTGAGTGATCATTCCTTGAGTAAAAAGTTGTTTGAAAGGCTCATTGACGTTAAGCTTGTATATATCTCGAAGTGCTTTAGTGAAAAATCTAGAATATAGTAAGTGCAATATTGCGTGTTCAATGCCACCAATATACTTATCAACAGGTAGATACTTGTCTACCATTTTGTTATCAAAAGGCTTTTTTAATTTATTATCTAAAAATCTTATATAATACCACGAAGAGTCAACAAAAGTGTCTAAAGTATCTGTTTCACGGTAGGCCTTTTTTCCAGTTTTTTTGCATATAATTTCTCGCCATTTTTTATTTCTTGTTAATGCATTGCCACGCCCATCTAAATCAACATCATATGGTAGTTCTACAGGCAGTTCTTCTTTTTCTAAAACTCGGTAGCTCCCATCCTCATAGTAAATAACAGGTATAGGACAGCCCCAGTATCTTTGCCTAGATACACCCCAATCTCTTAATTTGTAGTTAATAGCAAAATTGCCAATTTCTTTCTCATTTTCAATTATATCTATAACTTTTGAAATACCTTCTTCTTTTGTTAGGCCATTAAGAATAGAAGAGTTAATAATTTTACCATCGCCAATGAATGGAAGCTGACTGTCATCACAGTCAATCACCTTAATGATGTCAATCTTATACTTCCTTGCGAAATCAAAGTCTCTTTCGTCATGAGCAGGGCAACCAAATATCGCCCCCTCTCCATAATTATCAAGAACAAAATTAGCAATATAAATTGGTATTGATTTGTTAAGAAACGGATGTTCGCATTCTAGTTTTAATAAATATCCTAACTTAGATTTTTCATCTAGTTCTTCGAATTCAATTTTTATTTTTTCAAATTCCTCTAAGCTGACTGAATTTTGGACAAGTGGGTGATTTATAGACAATGCTATAAAAGTGGCACCATAAATGGTATCTGGTCTTGTTGTGAAAATTTTTATTCTTTCTTCTTTTCCCTTAATTTTAAAATAAATCTCTGCCCCAGTGGATTTTCCTATCCAATTTTTTTGCATTACTTTTACTTTCTCAGGCCATAGCGTTAAACTGTCCAATCCTACTAACAACTCTTCAGCATAATCTGTAATCTTAAAAAACCATTGAGAGAGATTTTTTTTTTCAACAATTGCGCCAGTCCTCCATCCTTTACCATCAATTACCTGTTCATTGGCGAGTACCGTCTGATCTTCAGGGTCCCAATTAACAAGGGCGTTTTTTTTATAGGCAAGCCCTGCATGATAAAAATCTATAAATAACTCTTGCTGAAAGGAGTAGTAATCTTTGTTACAGGTAGCTAATTCTTTTTCCCAATCTAAATCTAGATCAAGTTGACTTAGTTGTTCTTTCATTTTTTCAATATTTTTATAAGTCCAGTCTTTTGGATGCGTATTAAATTGAATAGCGGCATTCTCTGCTGGAAGACCAAAAGCATCCCAGCCCATTGGGTGAATTACCTCGTCCCCCTTCAGTTTGTGATACCTCGCTGCAATATCTCCAATTACATAATTTCTCACATGACCCATGTGAATGTTTCCTGACGGGTAGGGAAACATTTCTAGAATATACTTTTTATTCTTCAATTTTGCTTTGGTTTAAGTTTTCAGACGCTTTTTGTAATATTGCCAGAGTAAGTTGTTTGGACTCCTCTATATATTCAGAGTTATCATTGATCCAATCCTCATTATTTTTATTTTGGCATAAAAAAGTTGTATCCACACCAGTTGTTATCAACTCAGGAGATGTAATTTGAACTTTTATTGCACATCTTTGATTTATAGAATTATTTTCATAAATCCAATCTGTTTCAATATAGCCACCATTAGAGTCAACAATTTTTAAACTATATGGCTGTAAAACAGTTAAACTTGATTGCCACAATAAAGGGTTTACATTAGATTTTGATACAATTGTTTGTTGTCTATTAAATAGATCTGTTAGGCTTGTATTTAGATCAAACTCTTCGCCAGCAGAAGCTCTTTCTTTGTCTTTACATATTTTATATTGGTAGTCGGTTAAGTCTCTTTGTGGATTGTCACAATAACCATATTTCTCATCAAGTTTTTTTAAGTTTTTTTCTAAATTTCTCTCAGCAGAACATGATATTAGGAGTCCCATGAGTACGGGAATGATAACAAAGAACTTTTGCATTAGAGGTGAATTTATATCATAAAAAAACCGAGGGCTAAATAAATAACCCTCGGTCTATAAAGTTTTATTCTATTCTAATTAATTAGAATGTGAATGATGTACCGATAGCAACGTTTGTACCAGTATCGTCTGCAGTAGCATATCCTGAGTAGTTAACTACGTCTAGGTATACTGATGCTCCTGTTCCGATTGACTGAGATACAGACGCTGAAGTTACAGTAGAAGTTCTCTTATTAGTTGTGTCTTCTCTGTTTCTGTAACCAACACTTACGCTAGCTGAGCCCATAGTTGTTGCGTACTTTGCACCGTAACCTTTAGTGTCAGCAACAGCTAAGTTTTTGTTTGTGTCAAATGTACCAACTGAAAGTGTACCACCACCAAGTGCCATTGAAAGTTCAATACCAGTTGTTGTTCCACCAGTTGCAGCAACATCATCTTGACCATAACCAGCAACGATAGTCATTCCACCCATAGGGATAGAAACTTGGAAACCAGAAGCTGTTACAGTTCCGTCAGTTACCGCGTTGTTGTCAGGTGCAGCTTTATTGTCCATTAAATATGAACCAGTAAATGTTGCAGTTCCAACAGCAGTTGTTAGACCAATACCATAACCATCTTCGTTTAGAAGACCGCCACCTACAGAACCTGTACCGTATCCACCAAGGTCGTTAAGATCAGAACCAACTGAACCTAATTCACCAACACCGTCTCCGGCCATGTCAACATCAGCACCAACTTTAATTGTTGATCCACCTGTTGCAATTGTGAATGTGTGTAAACCAGTTACACCTGCGGCTGCACCAGTTACAGCAGCATCTGAATCCAATGATAGACCAGCGCTTGTTGAAATAACAACACCGTTACCTAGGTCAGATGAAAGTCCGATAGAGATAGCAGAACCGTTTACAACAGTACTGTTTCCACCAGAACCAGAAGCAACACCAATACCGCCACTTCCAGAGATTGTGATATCTGCGTTTGCAGCTGAGAATAAACCAGCTGTTAAAGCAGAAACCATTACTAATAGTTTTTTCATAATTATAATCCTTTCTAAGATTAAATAAGTTTATTAATAAACTGAGAGAAAATTATCAAAAAATATCAATATTATTACTAAAACTTTCAAATTTTTGAATAATTAACCTTAAGTGTTACATTTTTGCAACACTGTTATTTATCTCATAGTTTTTTTGCCCAGAATTCCTTTTGACGATTAAAATCCTCAAAAAACCTTGATTTTGAGTTTTCAAAAGCTTTTTTTTCAACAGAGTTTTCATTGATTTTAGCTTGGATTTGAAATCTGCTTGCAGTTCTTGAGAAAAAATTACTTCTGGTGTCTCCACTATATTTTTCGCTTAATCCCAGAAAAGAATAAATATCATTTGCAACTTCTTCCTCGTTGCTAACAAGAGTTTCATAACTAATGTTAAAAACTTTAGGAAGGATTTGAAATTCTTTTCTATTCCAAAAACTTACTATTTCCTCAAAATTTGCACATTCAATAGCAATGTTAAAAAATTTTGAAGAGTAAGGAATATTTGTTATGTAATATTGTTTGAATTGAGATATAGCTACATCCCATAAGTTTCTTTTTATTAATATAAACTTTGCCTTAGGTAAACATAAATTTATAAAACCTATATTAAAGTAATTACCTGGAAGCTTATCAATAAAAAACTTTTTATTATCTCTGATATAATTTATTCTTGAAATATAATCATCGCCAATATCATCTATCTGCTTTTGATTTACCTCTAGTTTATCATTATTGAAGTCACTGCAAAGATTCATCATAGAAACTAATTCACCAGCAGATTGTACATCTTTATTATTTGCAATGATTGATTCAACTAGAGTTGTGCCTGAACGCGGAAGCCCTACTATAAATATTAAGCCTTCCCCTTTATTTGGATCAGAAGATTTAAGCTCTAAGTTTTCTTGGTAGTTTTTTTTTATAAACTTAATTTTTCTTTGATATTCAAGAGGCATAAACCTTTGAATTTCAGAAATTCTTTTATTTCCTTCGTAGTAATATTTTTCTGATAAACTGACATCAAGTTTCTCATAATACAAAGCAGCACTGAATAATATTGCAGCATATTTTCTATTTGTCTCAACGACAGATCTTTCTCTAGTCTTTGAATAATGATTTAGTAGGTTGTCAATTTCACTTACACTTGGATCTTTTCTATTTACTTGGACGTAATAATAAAATAGCTCTTCGTTAAATTTTTTTTCTAAAAATAATTTGACTTTTTTTTGGGCCATATCTTTTTTACCAAGTGCCATAAGAGAGTCAAGGTAACCCATTGGCACAGTTGTATCTTCTAATAAGTATTTGTCTTCACCGCCAATCAAATCAAAATAGATTTTGTAAAAATTAAATGCTTTTTCATATTTAGAAGTTTTAAGCATTAACGATCCTAAATTAGCGTAGGTGCTTGGTTGTTGTGGTTTCAGACTATTTGCATCCTCCAAAAATCTTTCTGCCTCATTAAATTTTTCCAACTCAACATATATATGGCCTAAATTATTTAAAACATCGTAATCCTGTTTGTTAATTTTATGTAACTCTTCAAATAATTCTGAAGACTTTAGATGCTCTTTAGTAAGCATCAATACGTATGCATATACTTTAATTATGTCATAGTTCTTTGGATACTGATTATATAGTTTAAGACTTTCGTCTAAAGCTCTTCCAATGCTTTTCTGTTTTATTAAATCAAGAATTATATTTATTTGGTTTAACACAAGTAAAATATGTATATCTTATATTTCTATGGGTTTCACTGATAACTTTAAATACAATTATCAAAAAAAATTTTTATTATCTTCAATACAAGATAAAAATTCTAATGAAGTCTTTAAACAAGTTAATAAATTAATTAATTCCAATAACCCAATTTTTTATAAATTAATCTTGGAAAATATTAATTCAATCCAGATATTATTAGAAAATGTTGATAACCCAATTAAAAATATTATTTGGATTAACTCTTTTAGCGATCCAGAGGCTCAAATAATTGAAAGTTTTTTAAAATACTATTTCGATAGAATCGACATAGAAAGAAGAGTTCATTTTAACTACTATTCTGATGAAATAATTGACTGTCTTAAGCCATTCAAAGAAGAATTAGACATTGATATGAGTAATTTTGTATATAATTCTGAGTTCTACCAACTTTTAATATCAATGAAAAAACAGGATAAAACTATTTTCTTAAAAAACCATATAGCTTTTTTTGAACACGAACCTGAAAAAAAATTTACTTACACGAATTATACACAATCTTACCTTTATATTTTAAGAGACCCATTAAAAATTTACTGTAATTTAAAAAACGATAAATTAAGCACTCAAGAAGCTCAAAATTTTCTTCTTAATTTAGATCAAAAACCAAGTGATGAATTTATCCATAAGTATAATTTAAAACACAAATTAGAAATAAATAGAATGTCATGGTCTAAAAATGTTGCTAGCTGGGACGACTATAATGTTGTTAACACACATCGTGGTCTTATATTAAAGCTGGAAGATATTTTTGAAGAACCTAACTATTATTTTGCTAATATAATAAGCCATATAAAACAATTTGGGTTAGATATAGAATTAAATTATGATTTTATTGAAGAATATTCAAAGAAATTTGAAAAGAACAAGACAGAATTGCCTATTTGTGACATTTCACAAAAAGAAATTAAAGCTATAAAAAGAGACCTCTCTGAAAAATCAAATCAATATTTATATAAACTAAGTTGAATAAAAATTGACAGTAAATCTCCAATCTCTCAAGCAAATTCAATCAGAGATTTCAAAAATTTCTCCTTATACTAAACTATTAATAGTATCCAAAAATCGAACCATTGAGGATATAAATAAATTAATTGATTTGGGTCACTATAGTTTTGGTGAAAATAAAGTTCAAGAATCCTTAACAAAATTTTCTTCTCACAATCAGAGGGAAAAAATTGATTTGCATTTGATTGGGCCACTTCAAACAAATAAGGCTAAACAAGCATTATTTTTATTTGACACTATCCAATCCTTGGATAGGTATAAATTAGTAGATGAAATTATAAAAATTAAAAAAAAACTAACTGTGCTTACAAAAGATTTTTATATACAAGTCAATATAGGAGAAGAAGAACAAAAATCTGGAATAAAAATAAATGAGCTTGAGAGCTTTTATACTTATTGCAAAAGTAATGACTTAAATGTTGTTGGAATTATGTGCATTCCCCCAAACAATAATGATCCCGAAAAATACTTTAACTTAATGATAGATTTAAGAAATAAAATAGAAACAACACTCTTATTGAGTATGGGGATGTCAAATGACTACACCAAGGCACTTGATCTCCAATCAAATCTTATCAGAGTGGGTTCAAAAATTTTTGATGATAAGTAGTTTAATATATAGATTTCATATCTTTTTATTTTTTTTATTTTTTTTTTCACAATCATCATTTGCTATAAGCATGGCTTGTAAATTTGAAGAAATTTATTCTAATGGCGAAGTCCAACAAGGTTTTTTTCTATTAGATGATAAAAAGTTTAGGTACGAATATTTAGACTTTAATCTGTATACAGTTATTTTTGACTCAAGAAATTTTTTTTTAGTTAAAAATAATGATAGAAAAAATGAGCAACTATTAGGTCCCAAAGAGACTAAAATTTTTGATATTATGATTGATTTATCAAATAAATATCCAAATATTAAGGATAATATAAGCATAGATGGTTTTGAAATTAATCTTGAAAAAAGTAAGAACCATAGTTTTTATAAAAGAATTTCAATAACCTCTGATAATTTAAATATGAGTATTTTCTTGAATGACTGTAACTCTGGATCTATAGAAAATATATTTTTTTACCGCAATCCTGTATTAGAATACTATTTTAAATAAATGATAAATATAAAAAGCACAGACCATTTAATGTTAAAATCTTTTCAACATATTTTTAATCAAACAAATTTAAAAATGGTACATGATGATCATAATGATTCTTTTGCAGATATAAAAATAGAAACTATTAATAATAAATTATTATTAAAAATCGACGATTATATCTTAAATTTAAGGACACCATTAAGTTTTAAAAAAATATTTCTTGAGATAAATAAAATTTTGTCCAAAAAAAAAATCACATTTCTAACTTTAGTTTATTTACCGTTTCAACAAAAATTAGAGAATTCTGATTCAGCTATGCTTATGAATGATATACATAACACTCTTTTTAGTTATCTTTATTTACACCGCAAAGAGGGAATTGATAAATTTGATCTATATAAAAAGATATGGCCAAAAGATAAAAATTTTCATATTAATAAAATTGATAGCCATCTATCTAATTTAAAAAATGAAATTAAAAGTAGAATTAACTTTAATTTTGAATACTCATCGAAAAAAAAATTAATTAGATTAATTACTAATTAGTATCTCTCTCTTACCTGAATGATTTGGTTGTGAAACTACACCTCGTTGTTCAAGAGCCTCCATTACTCTAGCAGCTTTATTATATCCAATTTGAAAGTTTCTTTGTAGATAGCTTGTAGACGCTTTGTTAGATGATTTAATCAAATCTATTGACTTATTAATTAGTTCTTCATCTTCATCGCTTAAGCTATCAAAATTTTCATCGTTATTCTTAATTATCTCATCTAATTCTTCGAGATATTCAACTTTTTGGCTTCTCTTAATTTCTTTTATAAGTTTATTTACCTCTGAGTCTGATATAAATGCTGATTGGTATCGAATTAAACTTGCTCCATTTTTAGACATTAACATATCGCCGTTACCCAGTAATTGCTCAGCGCCAATTTCTCCCAAAACAGTTCTGCTATCGTACTTGCTGGCTACCTGAAAACTAATTCTTGATGGAAAATTAGCTTTAATACTACCTGTGATTATGTCGACACTTGGCCTTTGGGTTGCCATAACCAAATGAATTCCGCAAGCTCTTGCCATTTGTGCTAGTCTCTGTACATAATGCTCAACTTCCTTCCCGGCAGTCATCATAAGATCAGCCATTTCATCAATAAAAACAACTATATAAGGTAGCCTCTCTAGTGACTTCTCATTATACCCATCGAGACTACGAGTATTTTCTTCATTCATTAGAGAGTATCTTCTCTCCATTTCTTTACACACCCATTTCAGTGCAATAATTGCTTTTTTAGGTTCTGTAACTACTGGGGTAAGAAGGTGAGCAATATCATTATAGACACTCAGCTCTAGCATTTTAGGATCAATTAGTATTAGTCTTAATTCTTTTGGAGAAAATTTATACAAAATGCTTGCTAGCAAAGTATTGATAAAAACAGATTTACCAGAACCAGTTGTCCCTGCAACTAGCAAGTGAGGTGTTTTGCTTAAATCTATCACCTCAATACTTCCAGAAATATCCTTTCCTATGCATATTGGAATTCTGTATGAAGTATTTTTGAAATTCTCGTTACTTAAAAGCTCTTTGATAGTTACAGGCTCTCTATGACTTTTTGGAACTTCAACTCCTAAGAACTGGGTTCCATAAATTTGAGCAATTCTAACAGCTCCTACACCCATACTTCTAGATATGTCACCAGCTAAATTTATAATGGTATTTATCTTTGTTCCAGCAGCAGGTAGAATTTCAAACAAAGTTATAACTGGTCCTAATTTTACGTTTACAACTTCTATATCGATATTGAAATCAGAAAAAACCTTTTCTAATAAGCTTGAGCTTTCCTGAATATTTTCTTTAGAAATTCTACTATTTTGGGATTTCAAATTGGAGTCTAAAATATCTAGTGATGGAGATGAATAATTATTTTGAATATGATTTTTTAAATTTAGCTCTTCTTCCTTATCTTTAAGACTACCTTCCTTTTCAAGATAGTCCTGATTATTGAGTATAATTGGATCCTTTTTTATTCTTAGTTTTTTATCAGTTCCATGATTTTTATTAAAAATTTCTTTGATTCGATTTCTTTTTATATTTATAAATTTTAATATATTTAATGAAAACAAAAATATAAAAATTCCTACAATAGTTAAAAGATAGCTTACTTGACTTGTATTATAAAAGTTAAATATTTGCCTTGAAAAGATTCCCCATGGCTCTATGCCAGGGTACATAAGTATATTGATTTTTAAAAGTATCATACTTTGTGGTATTATTAATAGAGAAATAGTGCATCCAAGTAGCCTTACAAAAAGATATCTAGGATTTCTATTGGTAAAAACCATGATTGAATAAATGAAGAAAAATAAAACTAAAAAATAACCAGTTAAGCCAAACGTGTAAAAAATAAAACTAGATATAAAAGAACCATATTCTCCTAATAAATTCTGAGGAGGATAACTAGTATTGGTCAAAAATGAATTATCGTTGATGTCAAATGTTATCAGAGATAAAGTAATTACAATTGAAACTAGTATAAGAAAACTTGCGTAGATATACCTAATGAAAATTGATAATTTAATTTTTAATATTTCTGGAATAAATTTAGTACTCATTAATTTAAATTAAATATAGGCACCTTAATGAAAAATAAAATAAATAATTATGATTTTCTTATTATAGGTGCAGGACTTATTGGTGCCCTGACAGCCCTTACCCTTTTGAAGAAGAACCAATCTGTTTTGATAACAGATAAAAACACTAAGATACCTAACGACTCTAGAACTTTGGCTGTTAATGCAAACTCAAAAGAGTTTTTGGAGAGATTAGGTATTTGGGGCAAGTTAAAAAGTCAACCAGAGCCAATAAAGAAAATTATTATTAAAGATAATATAAATAATATCCCTGTTATTTTTGAAAACAACGATGAGGAAATGGGAAATGTTATTTTTAATAATGAACTCCGCACTGTGGCAAGTAAAGAATTAAAAAATAAAAAAGCTCTTATTGATGGAGTGCAGATAGATATTTCTAGTATCTTGCCATATAAAAAAATTAGTATTAAAGGAAAAAATTACATATTTAAAAATATCATCTTATCTTTAGGGAAGAAATATAATTTTAATTCTTCTATAAAGAAATTCTCCTTCCCTACAGGTCATTCTTCCTGTGTGGGTTTTTTTAATCATAGTATTAATCATCAGCAAACTGCATATGAAGTATTTACGCCAGAGGGACCATTAGCAGTACTGCCATCTCCTAATAAACTTAAAAAACAATCTACTTTCATATACTCCTCTAAAAAAACTTTATCTAGGGCTAAAATGAATTTCTTATTAAAGAGACACTTTAGTAAAACCCATGGATCGATTAATATTTTCAATAAGTTAGGACAATTTCAAATCTTTCCCCATCTCAGTTTTGACAAACTTAACAATTATATTTTAATTGGAGATAATTTTAGATCAATTCATCCAGTTGCTGGGCAGGGTTGGAATTTAGGAATTAAAGATATTCAATGTTTAGAAAGTCTTTTAGATCTGTATGGTCCTAATAACCCCAAATTGATTGGTAAATATTATTCTCAAAGAAGTTTAGATAACATCAGCTACTTATCATTTACATCTTCCTTAAATTTTCTTTATGAAAATCAAAATGTATTTACAAAATTTATTATTAAAACTGGATTTAGTGTTTTAAGAAATTTTAGTTTACTAAGAAATGCTTTTATTAAACAAGCAATGGGACGATCTAATTTAATTGGTTAGCGGTACTAGAATTATTAACAACTTGAAATGTGTTTAAATCAAGTATTGACTTTATAGTATTGATCCGTTCCATTAAATTTGGTGACTCTAATATTGCCTGCTTATCAATTTTATTAAAGGGTGCTAGCATTGCTAAAGTAGATAGTAACTGTAAATTAGATGTTTCCGCCAGTACGTCTTTATCAATATCTAGTTTTTTCATTTTAAAAAAATTTGAGTATTTTTGTATTAATGAATTCCTATCAATATTAGGCTCCATATTATTCAAATCCTCTAAAAAGTTACTTGAGTCAATATTTCCTTGATAATATCCCTTTGAGGTTAAATTTCTTTCATGCAAAGTAAATCGACAAACGCCCTCTAGGTTTAAAACCACTCTATAATCTGGTGTTTCAATATATGAGGTAATTTTACCCATGCACCCCGTCGTGAATAGTTCGTTGTTATTATTCTTGGGCTGAATAATGCCTATCATTCTATCTGATTTAAGACAGTCGAGAGTCATATTAATATATCTTTCCTCAAATATATTAAGTGGCAGTTTACCAAAGGGTAAAAGCAAAACATTATCTAGAGGAAACAAAGGTAATTTGCTAGGTATTTTGCTGCCGTCAACCTCAAATAATTTTTTTAAATTTTCTTCCATTACTTAAACATTAGACTTGATAGTTTCTTTCGAGCTTCCAAGACATTTAGATCATTAAACCCTAGTAGGTCAAAATACTCCAGGAGTTTCTTTTTAGCTGACTCATCATTCCATTTAGGGTCTTTGTCGTACATAAACAAAAGCTCATCAAAACCTGCTTTGGTTTCATTAGCAGCAAGATATTTTTCAGCCAATTCAAATCTTATTTTTTTATTTGAGGGGTCATTATTAAGTTTCATTTTCAAATCATCAAAATTATCTAGATCATTACCAACTATATTATCCAGTAGCTTTAAAACTTTTATTACATCTTCGTCTTCAAGAGTTTTTTCATCTAATGAGGCTACCATTTCTTTAGCATCATTATATTTTTTAAGTTGTAATAAACATCTAAGTACCCCAATTATTATTTTGGGGTTTCCTGGGTCCATCCCAACAAGTGACTCATATGAATTTTGTGCTTCTTCATATTTCTGATCTCTAAAAAGAATATCAGCTTCCTCAATTAGTTTTGGAATTTCATTCCCAGGTGTTGCATCTATAAGTTTATCAATCATGACCTCTATCTTGCTTTCGGGCTGTGCTCCTTGAAAAGCATCAATAGGTTTTCCATCTACAAAACCATAAACGGTAGGGATTGATTGAATATTTAATTGACCTGCAATACCTTGGTTTTCGTCAACATTAACTTTTGCTAAGATAACTTTTCCATTCCTTTTATTAACTAATTTCTCTAAAAGGGGAGTTAATTGTTTGCAGGGTCCACACCATGGGGCCCAAAAGTCTACAATCACTGGAACAGATTTAGATTTTTCAACTACTGCTTCTACAAATTGATCTTGATTAATGTCTATTACATTAGGCATATATTAGAAATAGTATCAATTAACATTATTTCAACCAATGAGATGATTTAATAAAGCTTCTTTTGACTTGATAGCAATGTAAAGGAAGTTTATAAATATTTCACTTTACTAAATTGCGGGCGTAGCTCAGGGGTAGAGCGCAACCTTGCCAAGGTTGAAGTCGAGGGTTCGAATCCCTTCGCCCGCTCCAAAACTATTGTAATTACTTATTTTTTTGAAAATTTCTTCAATGCACTTCAATGCACTTTTTACTTCTTAGAATAAATTCGTTCTTGTAGTTCAACTGACTTAACTCTACCAATTCTTTTCATGTATCTTTTAGTTTGCATCGAAGGACTAGAGTTGAAGTGTCTTGCAATATCTTCTGCTGTTGCATTTGTATGAATGTCCATACCAATCATTCCAGATGAACGAAGTGCATAGAGTGATCTATTTCTTCTACTGTCTTTTATATAATAAAGATTTAATAACTTTGAAACTTTTCTAAAAACTTTATCAACTAAATTTCTTACTTGTTGTCTATTGTGGTTGTTTGCGAAGAAAATATATTCTTCACCAGTTTCAATTGGATATCTTTTACAATAAGAATTATATAATTTTTAATATATTTAATTATCTTTTTAAAAGTTGTTAAAATTTTTTTATGTAATACTGAGATCAGGTTGAGAATTTAAAAGAGAATTATAAATTAAATCAGAATTTCAGTTAATTCGTTAATAGTATAAACCTCTTCTTCATAAGGTTCAAAAAAAGTAATTTGACCATCACTTTCATAATGGTCTACCATTAAATCGTGAAAACCTTTAAATGTTTCTTTATGTTCTTCATCAGATAAATTAATAGGGTAACCTTTTTTTATTTTATCTGTAACATAAACTTCCCACCAAGTTCCCTCATCTGTTTCACAGCAATATCCTCTGTCAAATACTAAATTATTTAGGGTTAAAACTTCTTCAGATATTCCATCTGGATTAATTTCTTGATTAAATACATCTTCTTTTTTCATTATAATAATTTAACGAATTATAATTTTATTTGCAAATTTAAATCATAAAGAATTTAAAACTTTTAATGTAAAAGGGGCGTTCTGTTCTCTAACGCATCTTTTATAAGTCGCAGTGTACAATGATTTTCTGCGTCTGTGAACTCTGTTTTCTTGTTGTTGTAAATTATTAAAGATTAAGCAATAATATTATTATTGAGCAAAATAATCCCGATAAATACCTGTAAGGCAATGATATCAAAATCAGAACAAAAACTTAATGTAATTATTAAAAGACTTAAATCTGGATCGCCAAAAAATCAGCAAGAAGAAGATGTTCAAAATTATAGTATTGAACATACAAAAATTATTGGATGGCAAAATAGGTATTATGTATACGAAGAGTGTCAACCCAATGGTCCAATAGATATAATATTTACAAAAATCAATGAAGAAGGAAAGTTGGTGCAATATAATATAGACGCCAAAGGTATTCATCCTAACTGCAATTATTTTCCCCAAGGAAAAAGAAAAGTTGCCAAAGATAAATTTAAAGAAAGAAATGATTTATATGAAAGATTGCAATCTATAGCATGGAGGGTAGAAGATAAAAATTTTACTCATAAATTTGTTTCTTTAAAAGGATTAGTTAAAACAAAATTTTATTCTAAAGGATTTATGGTTTTTAAAGATGTTAATAATAATGATGTTACTAATAAAATAATAGTTAAATAATAAGGAAGTTAAAATAATATAATTTTTATGATTAGTTTAAAGCGTAATAGTAAAACTGGAGAATTAGTTAAGGCAACTGGTATAACAAGTCAAAAATGGCGAATTTATCACCCTAATCAAAATAAAGATTTTACCATAAGTCGAAGTAGATTTGATGCTTATAAAACATGCAAAAGATGTTTCTATTTTAAAACTAACAGAGGTTTTATGGAACCTTCTACTCCAGGATGGACATTAAATACTCTTACAGACACATTATTAAAAAAAGAATTTGATGAATGTCGATCAAAAAAAATGCCTCACAGAATATTAACTGAAAACGGGTTAAATCATATAATTCCTTTTCAGCATGAAGATATTGAAAAATGGAGAAATTCTATTTCTGGTGGTTTAAAACATAGATTTAAAGATACTAATATTATTTTACAAGGTGGATTAGATGATGTTTGGTTTAATACTAAAACAGAAGAGTTAATTGTTGCTGATTATAAGTCTCAACAGAAAAATTTTAAAGTAACTCAAGAGAACTACTTTAATGGTGCTTATAAGGAGGGGTATAAAAGACAATTAGATTTTTACGCATACCTTTTAAAAGGGATGGGTTTCAAAGTATCATCTGATGCTTATTTTTATATTTGTAATGCTAAAGAAGTTGATGAGGGATTTCATGGTAAAATGTTATTCGATGAAGTTTTAATTCATTATCAAGTAAAAACAGATTATCTAGATAAAGATATTCAAGAAATGATTAACGTTATGAATTCCTTCGATATTCCTCAATCTAATGAAAGTTGTGAAAATTGTGCTTATGTTAAACAGAGATCATGGTTAGAATTTGTAGAAGGATTATAGTTTTTAAAAATAAACATAATCTACATTCGTAGTTTTTTTATACTCAAACTATACTGTTTGAGTTTTAGACCCCCCAATCGCACTCTACAGTTGCGTCAAACATCTCATTTAACACACATATTCTAAGTGGTTTTTTAACACTCTACGGGATCATGATAATTCATACTCTAGAGGTCGCAAATGTGTCTAGGAAGTCTTAAAGTTCAATGCACCTTCAATGCACTTTTCTCAAAAACCTTTGTATGCTATAGATAATACGAAGTGAGTGAAGTATTCGAATCCCTTCGCCCGCTCCACTATAAGGATACAAATTAAGTTATGACTAAAATCTATACAAATTTTTTTGTTTACCCTTTAATTCTATCTTTCTTCTTTACCAGCGCTCATGCTGTGACTATGACCAAGATTAAAGACATTACTCTATATGGTGACAAAGAGGATCAGCTATTGGTACCTTATGGTGCTTTCTTTGACACAGTTGAAGAAAAATTTTATATAACAGATTGTCTTGGAGAAAAATTTATAATTTATGACAAGGAAGGATCTTATATTAGAACTGTTTATCTTGAAAAAATAAGTCGCTGGGATGCTTTTAAGAATTATTTTGCTAAAATGGACAAAGACCATCAAGTAATAATCAAACTTTTTAAATTTGATTACAGTGCTGAAAGCCTGCCAGCCGATATAACAATTTTAAAAAATAAAATTTATGTTGCTGAAGAGTTTAACGAAAGAATTGTAGTTTATGACAAACAAGGCAATCTATTAAATAAATATGGTACATATGGCAACGATAAATATAAATACGATCATCCCCTTGGAGTATTCACTAATGATAAAGAAGAAATCTTTGTAGTAGATTCTGATAATAATAGATTAGTTAAGTATGACTCTGATTTTAATTACATATCTGAAAAAGGTAATAAAAATATAACTGACTTGAGATTAATATTAGATGGACCTTATTATGGAGATTATAATGATGAAAAAATTTTTATCACAGATAGATACAATAATAGAGTTTTAGTAATGAATGATAATTTCGAATACGAATTTGAAATAAAAAATTTAAATTATCCTCACGATATAACTTTTGATAAATTTGATAACATTTTCGTCACAGATACTAATAACTCAAGAATTGTAATCTATAATAAGTTTGGAAAAAAGATTGGTCAATTTGAAGAGGGACTTTATAATCCTAAAGTAATTTTATACTTAGGCGACAATAAATTTATTATAGGTGATATAGGCAATCAAGACTATGTGCTAAGCCTTTATAATGTAAGCTATTAGAAATTTTTCAAAATAGGTTTTAATTTTTATAGTTAGTAAAATTTAGTCTTTGTATCTTAAACTATGTAGGATTGCTTTTTGTTCATCAGTCACAGATTTCGTAGATAGAATTTCTTTTTGTTTTTTGGTAAAAACCTGACCACTTAATATTATATTTTTATCATCTCTTCCTGAAATACTTCGATAAACCCCTCTTGGTAGTTGAGATATTGTTTTTGTCATTTTGTATAAATCAAATTTTATCAAATTATGGTTGCCGGTTTCAATCACAAACAGTTTTTGATCATAAAGCCAAATACCTTGGGGATAATTTAACTTAATATCCATATCTTTAATCTTAAAAATATTATTATCAAAATAACCCAGCAGTATTTTACCCGCTTCTCGATAATTTAAAAAAAAACAACCATCTGAGTATTCTACGTCATAAGTAACATTATTTTTGTCATCTATATTTGATCTAAATATTTCTATCTTTTTCTCATTAGAAAGATCTATCACAGCAAATTTATCATTTGAACGTGATGGCACAACAAATCTGCCATCATCTAAATTTGTTATTCCAACTATAGATTTAAAGTCTTTTGGAAGTTTTATATTATTTATTATATTCAGTTTTTCATCTAAGTATAAAACTTCAGAATTATTATAATCTGTAACAAGAACATTAATTTTACCTTTATTATTTTTTGTAGTTACTATGCCCGCTGCAGCAATCTGCAATGTAATACTTGAAACCTTCGTTTTATTTAAGGGACTATAAATATTAATATTATTCTTAGGTCCCCCGTTTGCTGTAAAAATTAAATTCTGATTCCTTTCAAATTGGATTCCTTGTGTATGACCTTGCATTTCTTCTAAATCCAATTTATTTAATTCAACATTTTTCTTTAAAACACTCCATTTAAATTCTTTAAATGCTAGTTTACAGATGGGAATATTGTCTGAATCGAATACAAATAATTTATCAGTATTTGCATTATAGAAAAATAAAAAGGAAACGACTACTGATACAATAATTAAATTAAATCTAACTTTTTTCTTCATATTACAGATAACATAAATTTTTATATTGTTAGATAATTTTAAAACAATTTTTTCTAAATAAGAATATCAATTAAAAGAATAAATCCCAGTATTATAAAAATCATGCCAACAAATTTTCCAAGGAAATGGATTTTATTTTCAAAAAATTTCAATACTTTTTCAGATGTGACTATTAAAGTTAAGAAAATATACCAAGACATATCTATTATTCCTGCAGTAAGAATTAAGTAAATATTGAAAATAAAATCATTATTTTCTGTCATAAATTGAGAATATATTGCCACAAACCAAATAAAAATTTTAGGGTTTAATATCGAAATACTAAAACCTTGCAGAAACGACGTTGCTCCTTCCTTCGTGTTATTTTTTTTGTCAAAATCTATTTTAGTTTTGTTAATAATAGATTTTACACCTAAATATATCAAAAAAATTACTGATAAAATTCTTATTCCATTAAAAAGAAATAAATTAGCTTCAATCGCTATACCAATTCCAAGAACAGCGAACAAAGCATAAATTCCTATACCAATACCGTGTCCTATGGAGGTTAAAATACCATGGTATCTATTTTTAAATATAGCATTA
>MDTC01098950.1_pt1 | contig 20081 bp, 21 predicted proteins | sample 811181 | NCBI WGS metagenome assembly MDTC01 (sample SAMN05326644, study PRJNA326480) | marine metagenome | isolation source: seawater | place: Pacific Ocean: North | collected 2011 | reverse complement strand
TTGGCTCCACTTTTTATTCCCAAGAATAATTTTTTATCCTTGGGGTTCGAATTATTTAATGTAATTATTATAAAACTTAGAATAATTTTTAAAAAATAGTTGACCAATTTTTTTCATCCCAGTGTAATTATAATGATTTGCTGGCTTTCCTTTCCAATCGTGAGTATAACGTGGGGTGTAGTTATGGGCATTTGATTTGAGACTTCTTTCAATTAAAGTAACATTAGAAAGATTTAGACTTGTTTCTTTCATTTTATTTATGACTTTATTACTTCCTACACCAAGCATCAAAAAAGGTAAATCATCTACTTTATAATGCAACCTGACCTTTTCAATCAGAGATGTTAGATTCTCAGCATATTTTTCAGTTGGTAGTGGTCCGTGTCTATTACCACTGTCTGACTCTCCCTGAACCCACAACATTCCTACAATTTCATAGCTTCCAGGTTGTAATTTTTCAAGCTGTAAATCAACAATCTCAATAAAATCTTTATACAATTTTCGTTTGTGTTCTTCTTCTTTTAATTGTGCTTTTTCTAGCGTCCAATTTGGATTCCATGCACCATACAGAGAAGTGCCTCCTTCTGATCGTTTTATGAATAAAAACTTTTCATCTGGATAATTTTTTGCAAGTTCAATACCAAAAAACAACTCGGGGCCGAAGCATTTTTCTATTCTGAATTTCTTTTTTACATAATCCCAAGGATCTGTCACATCCAAAACCCCGTCTATGATAATAGGTTCTTTAATATTGTTAGTTGTTCCCTTATAATAATAACTTATATTATTTTGAGCTAATTTCAATCCTTTTTTATCTTGTTTGTTCATTTTGGAAGCATCACCTCTACCGTCCATATTTGATTGACCAGCAAGTAAAAAGACTTTAGTTTTAATTGTACGGGAAACGTTTTCTTGGGACTGTGAATTAAAATAAACAATAGAAGTAAATAGTAGTAGAAGTAACTTTCTCATTATTCAGTTTTCTTCAAATATATAAACAATTAAACCACCAAACTATATACTATTTTGATAATTTTTTTGAATATCAAAAATATTTAGGTCCCCAACAAATAGTTAGATTTCACGCCTCTTAAATCCAAGATTAAGTGATGTCTGACTTAAAATTAAATTATTAATCACTTAGTATCATTTTTTTTGTTTTAGAAAACGTTGGTGTAGTCATTTTACAAAAATACAAACCGCTTGAAAATTTAGATAAATCAAAACTCATATCATGTTTACCAGCGGGCTTGGACTCATTAACTAGACTCAATAATTTTTTACCATTTATGTTAAAAACCTCTATTTTAACCTGTGTTTCTCTAGTTAAGGTATATTCAATTTGAGTAGTCCAATTTGAAGCACCCAAATTGCGCTGGTAAAGATTAAATTCATCCGATTTTGTTAGTTCATTAATATTTAAAGTAGAGACATTAAGGAGGTCAAACATTTCTGATTTATGCCATTCTAACAATGATAATGTAGCGTCATCTAAATCGGTAATAGCTAAATTATTCCATTCGTTTGGGTCATTTAAATGATCGTAAAATTCTTCTTCACCGTCACTAGTAAGTGTATATCGATAACGACTTGAACGTACAGAATGATGATTTTCAGCTATTGGAGATGGTATATTGTCATCAGGATTAACATTTCCATGAAGATGATTCAAAGCTACAGGTGGACCATTCCATGTGCCGTTTATTGGATTTTCCAAAAATGGTCTAATGCTATAACCGTCTAAAAGGTACCCATTCCCTCCAATATTTGGGTTTTCTGGTAAAGCAGATAAATCAATTAACGTAGGATAAATATCAATAAGAGACACAGGATGAGCCACTTTTTCGCCTGCGACTGAAACTCCTGGTGCGTAAACGACTAAAGGAATACGGGTAGATTCTTCCCAAATAGTTGTTTTTGACAGGAAATTTTTTTCTCCCATATGATACCCATGATCTGAAGTAAATATTACAATGGTGTTGTCTGCATATTGGCTGTTCTCTAGACTATCTAGAATTACACCTATCTGATGGTCTACAAATGCAACACAGGCCAAATAAGATTGTACCCATTTTTTCCACCACATTTCACTACCAATATTCGTTTCTGCTGAATCCTCAAGGAATCGCGTAAGTGCGGAACTCTGATAATTATTTTCCCATAAAATAGAAGGTGTGTCATTTAAATCGTTCTCTAAATAAGGAGGTAGAATTATTGTTTCTAATGGAAACATATCAAAAAATTCTTTAGGGGCATATCGTGGTGTATGAGGACGGTTCATTCCTGCTACAATAAAAAATGGATTGTCATGAGTTTCATTTAACTTTTCGGAGACCCATATAGATGTAATTTCGTCGGGCATTAACCCCCTATCCATTTCGCTTTCATATTGAAAATTCCAAGGTTCTTCCCAATCTTTCATCCATCCAGTGTAATCATCAACAGTTGGAATTTCACTTAAAGGTGCGAATCCACCCCACTTACTATCTCTAATGTTTGGCGGCATAATGGAATGACCAAAAGCTTGCGGTTTTCCCCAACTATGCATTGTAGAACCATCCCATGGAAAAGGACCAAAACTTGATGGTCCACCATCCAAAGGCTGATTAAAAACACTATTATCTTCATGGCCATTATGAAAGACTTTACCGCTTCCATACAACTTATATCCATTGTTATTGTAATGTTCCATGATGGTTATCGCATCTGTCATAATTGGAAAATTACGCCATCTATTTTGTTGTTGGTTGTGGCCATAATATCCAGTTTTACTGGGATAAATTCCTGTCCAAAGACTGGCTCTAGACGGTCCGCAGATTGGCGCATTAGCATGGGCGTTTGTAAATTGCACCCCCATATCAATTAGTCTATCAATATTTGGTGTTTGAGCTTGTACGTGCCCACCCATTCCCTCAACAGAATCATTTAAATCATCACAAATTATAATAATGACATTGGTCACATCATTTTGACCATAGAGGGAAATATTTATTAAGAGTGATGTGACACATGCTGATATAAATTTGATGTATTTTATTTTAATCGCATAATTTATACCCATTTAGAGTTATTTTTTTGAAAAAATAAAATCTATTGATGATCTTACTTTTTGTTCGTTTTGTTGGAAGATTAATATCTAATAATTACACTTCGAAATATATTCATAAAATTTATAATTTTGTTAATATATTTAAATCATCTCCAAAATAGTTCGATTTTACTCCCTTTGGCTCCACTTTTATTCCCAAGAATAATTTTTTATACTTGGGAATAATTTTTTCTAAAAATAGCTATAAGAATACATGATTCTAGAGCTTTCAAAGTTATATTTTATGAGGTTTTATGTATTGATAGTTAATTTGTGTTGAGGGGATAATATTTGTTCCTTGGACAGGCTCTAAACTTTCAGCAAGAGGAATACCATTTACATAGTTAGTAGTACCATATGAATTTGTTGAAAAGTACATTATTGTATTTTTAACAAATGTTTTTGGTGTATGCCTATGATTTTTTTTGTTTACTTCTTTTAAAATTTTAAAACATTTTGGAAACTCTTCATAAACTGTCATTAAATTATCATTTAACTCTACATACATTTTAAAGTATACACGAAAAAGAAATAATAAATCGTTTTTATCATTTTTAGAGAATTTAAAAGTATAATTCCCTGTTTGGTAAATATTTGCAAAGTAGTTTTGATATATATTTAGTAATCTATCAGGCGACAAACTGTAGGCATCTTTTCTTTTGTTTCTATGAAGTAATGCTTGTTTAGATTTCACTAAGTCTTCGAGTTTTTTTTGTATGTTTTCAAATATGTCCATGAGCTAGTGTTCTAAATTTCGTTACTCTTCAAGCTTACTTTTCCTGTAGCACCATTTTCTTCATAAGTTGATTTATTTAACACGTCTCTAAAACTAACAAACAAAAATCAAATTTTGTTAATGAATTTATATTTTAATCTATCGGTTTAGATTTTGTATTGTCTTTTACCGTTTCGCTAATCAATATTCCTTTATTAAAGTTGAGTATTCTGTCTCTTGAATAAACAGAGGCGTATCCTGTATTGATTTTTTGAAGCAGATCTCCCTCGGGAATTCTAATATCACCAGAGAACCAATATGCAAAAACCTCTGTTTTATTTTGAAATAAATACTCGAGGTCTACTTGAACATTATTTTTAATAAAACCAAGAAAAGATACAAGATAAAGTTTTTTGTTTATAATCTTCCATGAACCAATATACCCTCTAACTAAAGCAGTAGATTTAAAAATAAAACTCACATCACTTCTAGTTTCCAAATAAGGTTTTAGTGGCTCTGTTGCAATGGTTGTTTTTTTACCATTATGTGAAAGTCTATCTCTTGCTTGGATGGTCATTATTTTAGTTGTGTGTTTGAATGTTTTTCGAATAGCTCAAAACCCTTTATTTTTTTATTTCCAGGATTTTTTCAAACTTTTAGCATACTCAACAGCTATAATTCTTGAAGGATTATTTGTGTTTTCAATAATATTTTGTTTTATTTCCTGATCTTTATTCCAGTCTCCGCCTGTATATGTAAACCTATACGATTGTTTACCTTTCCATGACTGATCAATCACTTTAACTACAGAACATTCATCAATAAAAGTTTTATTAATATTTAAGATTAGATCATCAAAACATTTGTCTTTGACCGATGTTTTTAGTATCAGTTCACCTGAAAATATAATTTTTGACCCCTCTAAATCGACTTTAAATTTATCGGAATTTATGATGTTATCAACCCCCAAACGAATAGTCCAAAAATCACTACTAGAATGTTTAAAACCTAGTTGAAAAAAAAACAAGTTGAATGGATGATTTATTCCCTCCTTAAGAGTTTGTCTTCCATTAATTGTTTCATAACCAGAAGTAGTTAAAACTTTTGAGTTTTCATTTAGTTCATTTAAACTTAGATCAACATCTTCAGATTTTGTATTATTTACATAACCATTAAAATAATATTCTTGTGGAACATTAAAATTTAATTTTAGAAAAACTCTCATGACTAATTTTTTAAACTTTTTATTTTAGTGTTTACTTTAGTGTTTTTAACTTCTTTTCAAATATAATAATTCTGAATTAAACTATTAATTACAACTCGTTATTTGTAGGTGGTGCTTTTTATTGTTAGTGTTGCTGACTAAATTAATAGTTAAACTTGTAGTTAATCTAATTTTTTAATTTGGGAGCTGTTGAATGAAAGAATATATTTAACACTCAATAATGAAATATCTAAATGAACCTGGATTTTGTTCATCATCAACTATCCAATTTATTTTTTCTGTTTTTATATCAGTTAAATCCATTTGTTGGCTAAAAGTTCTAGATGACCAGATTGCTGGAGGAAAAATTTCATTTATTTTTTTTCCTTGCTCGAAACCAAACATATCTGAGTTGGTTTTTTTACTTTTCCTGGGGTTTTTCCAATACAAATAATCATTAGTGATAAATATAAAATACCCAACAGTAATTTTGCCTTCTTTTTTAAGCTCAGAAAGCCTATCAACATCTTTTAAAGAGTTTAATTTACCATTAGTTACAGCTCCTTGCTGAACATATCCTTTGCCTAAAATTTTTCTTGTTTTAAATTTAATTTCAATTCCAATTTTTTGACCATCATCGGTTATTATAAAAATATCTGTATATGTTTTTATTTTAGAATTATAATCAAAGCATTTTTCAAGTTGAGGTTCAATATTCAACTCTTTCCATAGTTCAAAAGCTAATTTCATTTGAATTGATTTTTCATTCAAATAAAATTCTCCACTATTATTTTTAGAAATAATAGTTTCACAAATACTGTTTATATAGTTGATATAGTTCATAAATTACATTGAGGATAACCTGTACACTAAATTAATAATTCCTAACAATATAAACTCTATTTTTATTATTTTTACTAATGTAATTGTAAAATATCCTGTAGAAATTATTTAGGAATGTAACAAAATTTTTAATAAATATACTATTAAAACAATTGTTGCTAAACCTTCTGCAAGTTTCTATGGGTACATCAGAATTAAAATTCTTTTAATATCTACATTTAACCAATTTAGTATGAATAGAAAAGTTTCAATGGTAGAGTATTATAATCTAAGATTTGGATATTGCGATAATCACTCTGAAAGTGATTTCATTGATAATATTAACGGAAAATTAAATATTCAGATTGCTAAAGGTTATGATGAACAAGAACATCAATATTTGTTTGTTTTTCATAATGGTGAATTTTTATCAAAAAGTGAAAGTTCTTTATTAGATAATTTAAACATAATAGTCAATAGTTTTTCAAAACTAGAACCTCAATTTAGTGAGATAGCTAAAGGTCTTATTTTGTCCTTGTATGATAGAGAGGAATTTGGAATTAATGAATTTTCACCAAAATATAGTGAAGGGTATTTTGAAGCAAATGAAACTGACCAGGTTTGTGATTTTTCTCCTTGTTTTTTTGGAGTAGGTTCAGTTACCTACGATTGTGCTAGTGAAATTAATCTGAGTACAGGTGAAATACTTCAGCAAGGAGAAAAAATAGATAATATGGAAGATTTTTACGGATGTGTTGATGAAGACGAAACATGGGTTATTGGTTGTCAAATATGAAATAATTTTCAGGATAAATAGGAACACCTATTATTATTTATAATGAATTATAACTTTGAAAAAAAAGCTAAATCCTCTAATTAATCTGTTTGATGGTATATTTAAATTCTCCAAATTCAAATGTATCTCCCTCTCCTTTAAATCTTAATAACTTCCCTAAGGTAGAATCAAATAAAGTTAAAGAATACCCTTCCTCAAATTTAACATCATCGTCTCTTGAATCTGTTAGTATTTTTTTTTGAGTAATTTTTCCATCACTCGACTCAAATACTATTTTTGAATTTAAATCTGCTACTTTTATACCATTCTCCTTTGAGTTGCGCCAATCTACAAAACTATCAAATCCACCAATGAATAATAATCTTCCATTTTCCCAATATCCTATTTTGTAGGGGATACCTCCTTGAGGATGATGTATAATAATTCCGTTATACTCAAAATTAGCCCCTAAATACCTGTAGGTTCCTCTATTAATCCATTCTAAAACAGGGGAGATATCTGACATCCCTCTATTCCATCTATTATAACTATATGCTGCAACATTTTTTATAGAAAAAAGCTTATTGGATTCAAAAAAAGCCCTCAATTCCGAATGGGAATAGATTTGACCTTCATTAAAGTTAGCATTTAGGTCACTTAATTTTCTATTGTCTATCGTCATTATATATTTAAGTGTTTTAGTATTTTACTCCAGTCTCTAAAGTTTTCTGAGCCAAAGTGCAACCACTCCCCTTTGAACTTTGAAGCACCATTAAATCTTCTGTCATCAATTAAATAATCTCCAATAAGTAAATGTTTATGGTGACATAAAATTAATCTTTTTTTGACTAATTTTTCGTTAAAGTATTTAGCAACCCATAATCTTTTATGCATCCATGCCTCTGGGTTATCCCATGGGGCAGTCGATAAAAAATACACATCAAAATCTTCGTGATTTAATAGTTTATTTACTGATGCTATGGCATCCGTAATAGGTTCTAAATGCTCGTAAACTCCCGGTAATTTATCCGGCCTCCCTATATAGGGAGTAATAGTAGATAAAGGATGATTTTTTCTACCTTTTTCAAAATCGGCAACAACCCCATCAAGGTCTACATATATAATTTTCATAAAATAAAAAATTTTGTATTTTGCAATATATCAAAATAATATATACAATGTTATTTATTATTTTATTGACCTCGATAACTTTTATAATTTTTTAATGAGGAATTCAAAAATCACAACTCTATTATTTTTACTAGTATCGAACTTTTTATGGGCTAATCAAGTTATTGATTCTCTAAAAATTAAAAGGCTTAAGAATCATGTGTCATCTTTAGACTACATTACCAGACAAATCGATAATAGCAAGTATTACTTAACCCTAAATAAATCTTATTGTGATTCTATTTTAGCTATAGATTCCACGAACCAGTTTGCAATTGATTTTAAAAATAAAATTAATTTAACACTAGCTACCTGTGATCAAAACATAAATCATAAAATTGAATTATTTCCGTTTTTTAACGGGTTTCCAGATTACATGGGTTTTGCTGATGATCCAATAGAATACGCTTATGATAGTAGTCTTGAAAAACTTCTAAACTCTAAATATTCAGCCGTCGAAAATGGACCCATCTTAACTACTAACATCTCATCAATAGTTTTAAGAAACTCTTGTGATGACGAAATGTTTGAAATTGTAAATCAAATATTACTAAAAAAAACCAATCATTACATAATTCCAAAACATGAATTAGAGGAGGTTCTAGGTAAGAAATCTGCCACAAGTCTTATTGATGGAAATATTGATTCAAAAACCATATCGTTGCTATGTGAAAAATTAAATCTAGATCGATTAGGCATTTTTAATGTAAATGATTTGGATGTGATTAATAACTCAATATGGTTAGTTCAATCAGAGTTTTATACATTTCATAAAGAATCTGGATTTACAGAACCAATATTTACAAGAGGTTTTAATATCGATAAACGTTCTTTCAGTATTATTTATATACTATTACTGATTATTAAATCTATTTTATTAATCGCATTAATTTCTTTTTTAAACCAAAAATTAAAAAGAATCGTTGACAGTAGCGATAACATCATCAAGGATTTATTTAACCTATTTATTGATAAGGTAAAATTTGTTGGTATTAGTTTTATAATTCCATTAATCTTTTCATTACTATTAATTTATTCTGTTTCTTATTTAATGCCAAGTGCAGAAGAACATTTTGAAGAATTTTCAGCAAAATTTTGGCTATTCTCAATAACAATAGGAATGAGTATAGTTCCAACTATAATAAATCTATACTTCATCAATAGAATGGATTTAGATGGCTTCCACACCATAAAAGGATATCGTTATTTTGCCAATTCTTCATTATACGCTACGTACTTTCCATTATTTGTTTTTTATATCATTCAGTTTGACAACTACCCAATAACCGAACATTTTCTTTTAATTGGAATTACTTTATTAATTGGAGATTTATTTGCTAGATCCTATTTTCAGTTTTCTTCAATCACAAACAATATTGCGCTGAAAAAACAAGGTTTATATGGAATTATATTAGGAACAGTAGCACTACTTTTATTTAACTCAATTATCCTAACTGAATTAACAATCGCAAACTTAGGAGTAAGTATTGTTGTTATTCTTCCTTTGTCAATTGCTCATTACCTAATAGGTTATTTTTTAAATAAGAAATATGAATACAACTTAAATCAATCTAGTAACAAAACACTGCTTAGTAATGTCCCATATATTACTGAATTGTTAAATCCTAAAGAAGCTATTTTCAACAAAATTGTTGATTCAATGTCTGATACTGAATTAAATATAATGATTGTATCTGGTCCTGCAGGAATTGGAAAAACAAGAGGGTTATTAGAAACAAAAGAATTATTTGAACATAGTGGATGGGATTGGTATTATGGTGATTGTGATGAGCTTCAAGGAGAGAATGCTGTTTCCTATGAGCCTTTCCTAGAGGGATTTAAAGAATTACTTAAGATTGAAGCGTTTTCTAATCGAGGTGAAAGAATGGAGAAGTCTATGGGTAAGGCTGTAAATGTTGGGGCGGCTATTATAGACATAGACACCTCATTTATTGGAGGGTATGAAAGAAATTCAGAAAGATCAATAACTGAAATGTGTATTGAAATCATAGATAAATTAGAAAGCAGAAAAAATAAGACAATCTTTATTATGGAGGATCTCCACTGGATAGATCCAGAAAGTTATGCCTTTCTTAATAAGTTTATTGAGATGATTAATAGAAATAAATTTCTGCGAGGAAACATGTGTATCATCCTTTCTATAAGAGAAGAAAGTATATTTGAACATAGAGGTCCTTCTTTAAGTCAATTAATAGCAACTACAAATGATCTCAATAATAACTCCTCTTATAAATTTAAAGTTGAAGAACTTTTAAGTTTCAATAACTTTAACACCCTAGATTTTGTTAAGCATTTGAGTACACAAAATAATAAATTTAAAATTCAAAATAACTCGCTGCTTGAAATTAACTCACTTTTAAACCAATTAGTAAATGAGAAAAATAAACTTGGACAAATTACTCCTTTATATATTTTAAAAACACTTGAAAAGTGGATTAGTGATGGTTTATTAAAATACAGTCCTAGTGGATATATTTTAACTGCAAATATAGATACTGATAGCCTACCTAATGATATGGAAGTTGATAGCTTCTATCATACAATTATTGATAAATACGATGAAAAATGGCAACGCCTTTTGGAGAGTGCCTCAATCATTGGAAATAAATTTAATGCAGACATACTAACACAAGTTTGGGGTTATGAATTACTTAATGTTTTAGGGTTTTTAGAAAAGGTAGTTGAAGATGATTTGTTAATTGATATTTCTGACGAAGATAATATTTACGAGTTTAAAGATAAAAGAATCATAAGTTCAATAAAATCATACTTTAATAAAGATGATGATAGTGATGATAAACAAATCATCAAAGAATATAATAAACGATACATATATCTTCAGAATAAAATTATTGAAAACCCTCATAATCATAGTGTTGAAGAAATTTTATCTATAATTAGAAGACTATCATCCTTATTAATAAATGACACCTATTTAAAAATTGCTGAGAGATTAATTTTAGAGGTAGTTGTCAGGTTAGTTAAGCAAGAGGAAGAGGATAAATTACTAGGGTTTAATGCTTTTTTAATAAGCACAAAGAAATTAAATCATATCTCTAATATTATCTCGTACCTTATTCAAATAAATAGTAACTCATTCATAAGTATATTAGAATTGAATGAAATTTGTGAACAAGTATATCATATAGAAACAAAATCAAATTCAGTCTCCTTAGATTTAAAGTTATTTATCTTATTCATTTTAAAAAACAAACATCAAATAGAATCAAAAAAGTTTGTCAGAGTTTCAGAATTAGAAGAGGTAAAACATAAAATATTTAATGAATACAAAGGGAACCTTCAATTTCAATTTGGGATTGAATACATCCTATATGCTCATAAATCAGCTAAGGAATCAATTCAAATTTTAAAAGACTTTTATATAAATTTTGAAGAAAAAACTGAAGAATATAATCAATTAATTGAACTACAAGAATTAAAATTCATGTGGTTAGATACTCATATTAAAAAGGAAGAAATAGATAAAAGATCACTACAATTAGTTGAAAAGACAAAGAACATAAAAAATTACTCAAATAAGTTTAAAATTTTAGATTTTAGATTAGATTTTCTAGCAAGTGGTTTAGAGAATGATGAGAAGGCTACATTAGAGTTTATGGAATACCATCAGCTTTTAATATCAAGTGAAGGCATTAATAAATTATGGGTAGAATTAGTATTAAGTTTTTTAAGAAGTTGGAGCGGCAGCACCTATATAATTAAACATCCAGACGATGCGCTGGAGAAATTTACAAAATGTGAAACCTACTTAAAAAAGATAATTGATTTTGGAATTTTAAGTAATTTATTAATTGAATTTATTGATGCAAAAAAAGAAGTATTAGATGTAACCAAAAAATATAAAGAACTTAAAAAAGTCTGTTTAGATCATTTAAAAATGGTCAAAGAATCTATTGGAGTAAATACTATAGATTATGCAAATGCGTGCTATGATGTAGGTAAAGCTTATGAACATTTGAAAGAGGGAGAGTTGTGTGTTAAGTACAGATTGATGGGTATTGACTCACTTCTTAAATTAGAGCAATCTGATAAGATTAAGAGGGCCTTAGCTACAGCTTATGGAAATCTTTCACACATTTACAGAAATCATTTAAAAGATGTTGAAAATACTATTATATGTGCACAAAAATCTCTTGAATATAAAGAGAGTTTTGAGAAAAATAAATCTTATGGTATTTCCCTATACAGCCTAGGTAGGGCTTTCGCTTTAAATAACGAATTCAAAAAATCTGCCGATTTAATACAACAAGCATTGCAGTACTTTAAAGAAAGTTCTAACAAAGAAATATATCAAAAATCAGTTCTAGAAGTTAACTTAGGAATAATAGTAAACGAATTTGATAAAAAAACAGCAAAGAAACTATTGAAAAAATCAATACAAAAAATAGAATCAGAAGATATTATTATTTACATCACTACTGAAGTAAACAAGAGAATTGAAATTGGAAAAAATATACTGAATTTAAATGATTAAAAATTTCAGAACTAAATATATAGCTCAACTAAAAATAATTATAAGATGAGTAACAAGAAATACCTAAGCTTCGCAATTGTTCTTTTGTTTACATTTAACGTTCGAAGTCAAACCATTATTAATACAGAAAACTTAATGAAATCTATGGATTCTACATTAACTGTAGGGGTTGGTATAAATGGAGATTTTAAATTTGGTAATTTAGAACTGTATCAATTTAATATCACCAATCAAATTGGTAAAAAATTTGATAAACATCTAATTAGACTTTTATTTAATTATGAATATATTTCAGAAAATAGTGAAGTGTTAGCATCAGATTATACAGCTCAATTAAGATATAATTACAGCCTAGGTAATCATTCGGTATTTTCTTTTATTCAAAGTCAAAAATCAAGAGCATTAAGCCTTAATTATCGAAATTTAATAGGAGGTGGATATCGTCATAATATCTATAAAAAAGAAGAGAATTATTTTGATGTATCAGCAGGAGTTTTTTTTGAAAAGGAGCTTTACTTAAAAGACACTGACGAAGAAGTAATGATTGAAAATTACAGAGTAAGTTTGAGTTCATTTTTTAAGGTAAGCATATCAAAAAAATCTTTTATCAATACTAGTATTTATTATCAAATTAACTTAGATAATAGTAAAGATACACGGCTTTTTATTGAGCCACGTTGGTACTATGAGTTTGATAAAATAGCTGTTTATGTAACCACACAGATTAGACATCATACTACGCCGTATATTGATATTAAAAAGACAGACTCAGAACTTTTAGTAGGGTTAGAATTTAATTTATAAAACAGCATTATGGACATTTCACTGGCAATGAAGAATCAAATTTTATTTGATAATGTTGATTTACTTCAGCTTTCTCAAAATAAACTAAAACAATGGCTAATATCTAATTTTGTAAATATCTTATGTGATCATAAAATTTATATAGAAACGGTTTCAATTACTCCACATGAAAACATAGACACTAACCTCTTATATACTATTAAAGCAAGTAATGAAAAGGAGAACTTTGTAATGGAATTTGGTGAATTAAAAACTAGTGACATCCTCAAACTAAAACAAAATGAATTTCAACAATTATTTATTGTAAATATTAGTGATGATTATAATCAATTGTCTGTGTTAAAAAAACTAAATGGTATACGATATAATCTATCAGTTATTAGCAACACCAAAACATTGCTATTATTTTAAAAAACCTACAACATCTTTAATGGAGTTTATAAAAACTTCAGGTGATACCCGGTGACCACCATTATAGTCTTTGTAGGTAAACTCTCCTATACCAAAACGACTAAAGTAGGGTTGTACATGAGCCCCATTAATTACTTCATCGGTTTTTCCTAGAAACACACTATGGCTAGTCTCTTTTAAATTACTGTCATCTATAATTGGGTCAAAAGATCTTCCAATAACAGCGGGATTAAATAATATAGTTGGAATCTCTAGGGTAGCTCCAATGAGATATGCAAAATACCCACCCATTGAAGAACCTACAATATAGTCTGGTTTGTGTTTTTTAATTTGAGTAAAAATATTAGTAAAAGAATTGGTATTGTGATAATTAACTGAGGGTGTATATACATGACTAAAATTATCATTTAACCAAATAATCTTTAAACTAGAGGAGTCAATAGAAGACTCCAAACCATGTAAATATGCTATTTTCATTTATGTGATTAAAGAGTAATAACGCTCCTACCCTAGAGCTTTTTTTAATTTAAAAAATGATAAGGTATTATTTTGAGTAAATTATAACTTCTGAAGATTTACAATCACTGTCTAAATAGCTCGTAATTTCTAGCTTACTCCCTTTGTAATACAAAGAATCAATAAATTCCCATTCTGAGTCTAGACCTTCAATATACCCATCTAAAACAGAAAAATCAGCAACTTGTGGAACCTCATTAGATTCAATTTGGTATACACATATACCACCTTTTAATTCATCTACTGAAAATAAAATATGTTCAAATTCCTCACTAGGAATTATAACATAACCTTCACCTGTTTCTGAAGTACCAAATTCTTCATGATGAACAACACTTGACAATTCAAACCTATTCACTTCAGTGTTTTGGTCATCCTTAACTACAAATATTGTTTTATCTAAATACCAAAAAGGCTTAGATACATGTAAAATATCCCAAGTGTCATCTGAAACAATAGTATCCTCAATATCGAATTTGATTTCTGAAAACTCTTCGACACCAAATTCAATTTTTAGATTGTTAATTTGTTCAACTTGAGCTAAAGTTATCGATTTTGCTTTGGCGTCCAAAGTCCAGCCATAAAGTTCTATTGTGTAGTTTTTCATGAATGTTATTTTACTATATAGAGAAGTACTTGATTTTTATTAAATTTACATAAATATATAAAATTATGAGTAAAGAAGATTTAATAGCAGCAATAGAGTCTAGATTAGATACAATAGAAGGGTTGTTAGATGAACTTGAAGACAATCAGGTTCAAGTAGAACCCTTTAGAGATTCTTTGGGTAAGCTATGGAATGAATGGGAAAAATTATCTGATTAGAAATTAAAAAAAAATTATAATTTTTCAAAAGGGATTGTTATTTGAAGGCAATTAAACAAGGCAGCGTTTTCATCAGAAGGATTTACTTTTAGTGTAGAATTTTTTATTTTATCCAATTCGAAAAAGTCTTCATAAAATTCGGCAGAAGGAATACACTTTTTTATAATTTTTTTTAAACTTTTTAAATTTATAATAGCTTTTGTAGAGTCGAATACATAAGAAGACCAATATTTACTTTTATCTAAAACTATAAAATTGAATTTATTTTCATTTAATAAATTTGTAAATGTATTGTAATATTTCTCTACATTTTTGTGATTTATATAAACAACTACTGGAACTGATTTTTTTTCTAGGTCTTCTAGTTTAATTGATTTGTCAATGTTTTTCTGAACAACTTTTATAGATTTTAAATAGACCTCTACTAACTCTTGTTCAAGTTTAAATAACTTATCCTGCCATTTTTCATTATAAAAATCGTCTTCAAACGCTTTTTCTTGATTGTATATTTCATCTAAATCTTCCATATTACTATAACTAGTACCTGCATAAATAAATGCGCCACTTGGATCATAGGATTCATCTTCATAGGTCCCTTTTATGACAATCTTGTTATCAATCTCCGACAACATATTGTGTAAGGTTTTCAGGAATGGAATTGGCACTGAATTTGCAGATCTAATTACTATATTACATTTTTTTGGAAGGTCATCGTGAACGTATTCTACATATAACCATTTAGAACCTATTAGCTTATCCCATGTATCGGTTGTTGGGAAATCTACTTCTTTATCCCAATCTTCTTTAGATGTTTCATCTGAAAAAGAATAGTCTGTTCCGTTTATATAATTAATTATATCTAGAGCATCTACTTCATTATTACCCTGTCTATATTTAAAAAGTTCTTGAAGCTTATTGGATACTTGTTTCTTGCTACTTAAAACTTTAACAAAAGTTCTCATTTCATTTGCCATAATATCTGATTTTATTTTTTAAGTAAAATATAGTTAATGATGTGAATGATAACCGGTTGGATGTGAGCTGCTATAATATTTTTTAGTTGCTGATAAATATATTGTTTTATCATCAGCATATTTTACAGGGTCCTCAATTTCACAGTTTGTATAAAATTGCTTGGCTTTTAAAATATTAGATTTAAATATACCAAAGGGTGTTCTAGCAATTTTTAAGGTTTTTAATGCATTATTCTTAACAAACGGGATTTCAGTAAATGGGTTATCTGAAATATCCAAATGCTGTAAATTAGGGAGCGATAAAAGGCTCTCAGGAATCTCCGATAGCTTATTTGCTCTGAAATCAATTTCTTGTAAAGAGTCCGGAAAATCAATATCAATAGTGATTAATTTCTTCCAAACTGCAAGTTTTTTTAAAGAAGTAAGGTTTGAAAAGGATGCGGGTAATTTTTTAATACTGGTGTCATTTAAAAGTAATTCCTCCAGTTGAACTAAATTTCCGAAATCTTTTGGAAGGCTTGTAATATGTACAGCACCCAAATTCAATTTTTTTAAATTAATCAATAAACAAAACGATTTATTTAACTTGAGTTTTCCTCCTAATTTTGAAATATTTTGAAGTGATTTAGATTCAAAAAAATCATCGCATATAGAAGCACAAGGAACACCTGTTAGGTCTAAATCTATGAGAGAGGAGTACTTTTTTAAACTAAAATGTGTGAAGTTGTTTTTTAGCCAATCAAGTTCAGTGTAGGTTAAAACATCTTCTAGCTTCACATCATCCCAATAGGCGCTTGGATTGATTCTTTTAACCGTTTCTATAGCACTTAAGGAGTATTTTTTTATTAAATCTGATATTTCCATAGATTATATTGAATTTAAAATGATTTATTATCAATGAACATCGCAATTAGCCCTCTGGTTCACACTCAGCTATGCTAATAGTACAAGCTATTGAATCTACAACATATTTTTTCCATCAGAGTCTTCAAGGAACTGGTTCTTCAGAATTATTTATGTTTTGTTTTTAATAGAACTGAAAATGTAAATCTATCAATCAAACTTAAATCATCAGATGTTTCATAAATTAAATCCAAATTCTTGTTTACAATATTATATTTAACGTCTTGATATTTAAAAACTTCAAATATCCAAATAGAATTATCCCCTTCTAAATTAAATTTACTATAATTTTCAAGATCTATAAACTCATTATCTTCCATTCCGTTAATTATAGTATCCCCTAAATCAAATTCATCTTTTAAATCAAATAAATCACCTCCACTAATAGTAATTAATTCCAACAAATCTGATAACGTATTAAACTCAGGATGGATTTCTATCATTTCATTTTTTATTTCACCAAAGTTTTCGATTTTAGTCTTCTTAAAAAAACCTGTTAGTGTCGTCCAAAATTCATCGTGATTATTTGAAAAATATTGAAAAACCCCGTGTCTCCAATTGACAGGTTCGTTTAGTTTAATAAAATCTTCTTCAAAACCCCAAAATCCTCTACAAAAATCATTAGACTTTAAAACTTTATCCTTTTTGAGGACTCCGAAAAATACTTTTATTAAGCTTGACATATTAGCTGTTTTTTTTTGTCGCAACATATTGATTTAACATGTCATCCCATTGATATACAACATCCTGTTCAACATATCCTCCATCTTTTAAAAATTCAGTTTTAGTTCCATTATATTTTCTGAATTTTTCATCCCAGTTAGAATAAATAGTCATTCTGACATTATCAATTTCTTTTATTTCTTCTACACTAAGTTCATTATAAAACAGGTGTAAATGATTCTCTTTTGAATACTCTTCATGAGTATTTGACCAAAGAAAAGGAATGATTTTTTGAATATCAACCCCAAATAAAGAACGAACTGAGATTGGAACTCCTTTAAACTGATTTATAATCCAATCATTTTTAAATTTATTCACAAATGTTCTTTGATCCCAAGGACCAAACTTAGGGTCTTTTGTTAAGATTTCAAATTCACACAACATAACTATTTGAAAATTTGAAAAATTTGAAAAATACTTTAAATCTGATTTTTTAGGAGGTTTTTTATATTTTAGTTTCATCTTAATAATTTATGATTATTCCATATTTTTCTTTTACTATGCTTACACCTTCTCCCACCCCTTCTTTACATTCTCTAATACCTCTGCAGTAAAAATCTCTTCTATCTGTTTTTTAGAATCTGACACTTTAATCTCTTTTTTAAGCATTTCTGCCCTACCAGCGCTAAAGTCTGTATAATGATATACATAGGCTGGATATTCACCTGTTGCTTCCTTATTGGTTTTCCAGACCATAAACTTGCGGACCATCTTGGTGCCTTTACTTAGTTTTACATAGACTTCTCTGGAAAGAATCTCGCTTTTCTTCAAATCTACTTTTTCAGCAGCATTTTTGTCCAAAGAAATAATCTTCGTGATTTGAGACAAGCCCGCATCATCTGTATTTGGTTTTTTGTCTGTACGCATTTTAACAAATACCGGAGAGATTACACTAGCCATTGGCTGTTTACCCTCGGCTGTGTAGGTACCGTCTTTATAGCTCAAACACATTTTAGAAATAACCCCTTTTGAGTTTTCTCCAAACACATCCAAACAACTAAACTCTACCACCTGGTTGGGTGCTACCATGGTAAAAGCCACGTTAGATCCAGATACTTCAATATAACCAGAATCTACTTTTTTCTTTTCGAGTTCCTTGAGTAGTTTTATACGCTCATCTTCGCTGTAGCCATTCCCTACTTTAGTTAACAGGATGTACTCATCTTTTGCTACACACAAGCCTACAAGTACTTCTTTGAGCATTCCAGCCCTGCTTCCTTGGCCTTCTGCAAAACCTAAAATAACAGCATCTAGGGTAATTAGTGGTTTTATTTTATAGGTTGGGCCGTTGTGAGAACGCACTACAATGCCCTCTTGGCCGCCATCTTCAACTATCTCTTTATAGAGCGCAGCAATGTCTTTTCTGCTTTCTACAAAACTGTTTTTTACCGCATGTATAGATTCCCCTCCAGACAACACAGCGTTAAGCTTTTCATCTAATGCCTTAATGTCCATAGATATATCCTCCCCATCAAGGCTAAGCAAATCAAATGCTGCAAAGTAAATAGCTGCAGATTTATCATCTAAGGCTGCTGTCATATCAAAAGAACGGGTACGCCCGCCTTCTTTGTGCAGATATAATTCTCCAGCCAACACAATAGCCTTGCATGTATCTTTAAGTAGCGCTGAGGCCTCTTTTAGTAGTGGCAAATCATCAATAACAGTACCTCCATGGTTTGTAAGTGTTGCTTTGATACCATCAAATCTTAGAAGATAAAAGTGGCCATCGTGTTTGGTAGAAACACCATAACATTCTGCCTCCATAATCTTTGAGGTAATCTCCTGAGCTCCAACAGGCAGATACCTGGATGCCGTTTGGCGTTTGTATTTTTGTGCGGTTTCTTTCATTTCAATAAAAAATTATTCTGTTGGTAATGGTTTTAACTCCTGATCGGTAAGGTGAAGGATTAAACAGTATTTGTCTCCTTTAATTCTACCCTCTAAAAAGGCTCTGTAAGGCTTTCCGCCATCATTCATAACCAAAGGTTCTTTACCTGATGCTCCGCCGCCCATCATCATCATAGCGTCTTTATCTGCGAGTTGTTTGGCCATGTCAAATAGAAAATCATAAGTAAGCCCATTTATGTGCTTTAATTGGTATTTTTTATGAAATACCAGCTTATTGTAAATCTTAGCTTTAGGCATGAGCTTACCCGTCCAGTTTACAATACTCTCGCCTGTTATATTACTATCGTTGTACTTGGGTTCCCGCTCTTCTTTGAGCTCAGCGGTGGGAGAAAAAATCTTTTCAGTTTTTTTAACACTAAACACCGGCTTTTCATCTTCATTTATATACACTCTAGAGACATCCTCAATGAATTTTCCGGTAAGTTCCAAGTCAGACTCTGGGTCTTTAGCAATGAGGTCTTCTGCCAGTTTTGATGCTAGTTGCATCTGAAAATCAACACCCTCTTTGGGTTTTTCATTATAGTTGGCAAGAAGGGTTTTTGTGCTGGTTTGGGAGGTCCCTTTTACCACACGTTTAGTAATCACCTTATCACCAGATTCCATAACCATAGTAACAGATGGCTTTGGATTTAGAGATCTAAAGGTGATCTCGGCATCTCTTTTTTTATCGTTGGCTAATTTTATATATCTAATCATATTTCTTTAATTAAAACATTGCAAAATCCAT
>MDTC01067592.1_pt1 | contig 20088 bp, 17 predicted proteins | sample 811181 | NCBI WGS metagenome assembly MDTC01 (sample SAMN05326644, study PRJNA326480) | marine metagenome | isolation source: seawater | place: Pacific Ocean: North | collected 2011 | reverse complement strand
TCATTAGGCACGGCGTAACCGACAGTGTCGGGAATATTTATAGTAGTTGCACCACAATCTATTGCGGTTTCGACACAACGGCACAGAAAATCGTGTTCCGTGCGCGACCCATCCTCGGCTGACCATTCCACATCACCACACAGATTTCTAGCCAACGTTACGCTCTCCCTAACTCTATCAAGAACTGCATCTGGCTTCATTTGCAATTTGAATTCCATATGCAGAGGAGAGGTTGAAATAAAAGTATGAATACGTCCCAGCTGTGCATCCTTGATAGCATCAGCACAGCGTGCTATGTCAATTTTCGTAGCACGTGCAAGGCCACAAATCGTCGAATTCCTGATCGTCTTAGCAATTTCACTTACAGCCTCAAAGTCTCCGTCAGAAGCTATAGGGAAACCAGCCTCTATAATATCGACGCCCATAGCCTCAAGAATTTTAGCAATTCGTAGTTTCTCATCCAAATTCATAGAAGCGCCCGGCGATTGCTCGCCATCTCGCAAAGTTGTATCAAAAATAATTATTCGGTCAGTTTCGATATTACTCATGGGACCAATATCCTTAATTTTCGTTCGTGTGCTTTTAAATCACATAAGAATTTGATTTCTTGAAGGCAAAGTCTAGTTCTTTTTTTTGTCAACCAATTGATTTTGAGCAATCCAAGGCATCATAGCTCTAAGTTTGGTGCCAATTTCCTCGATGGGGTGTTCGGCGTTACGGCGACGAGTTGCCTTAAAGGAAGGTTGCCCAGCTTTACATTCAAGCATCCAATCGCGGGTAAAGCGCCCGGATTGGATGTCGTCCAAAACACGTTTCATTTCAGCCTTAGTTTCACTGGTAATAATACGCGGGCCAGTTGAATAATCCCCATATTCTGCTGTGTTAGAGATAGAGTAACGCATGTTAGCCATGCCACCCTCGTACATGAGGTCGACTATCAACTTCACTTCATGAAGACATTCAAAGTAGGCCATTTCCGGTGCGTATCCAGCTTCTACTAATGTTTCAAAACCATTTTTGACAAGCTCCATCAAGCCACCACATAGGACAACCTGCTCGCCGAACAAGTCAGTTTCACATTCTTCCTTAAATGTGGTCTCGATAATGCCGGAACGTCCACCACCAATACCAGATGCATAAGACAAAGCCACCTCAAGGGCATTACCTGTAGGATTTTGTTCAACTGCGACTAAGCAGGGAACACCACCACCTTTTTGGTATTCACCACGCACTGTATGACCAGGACCTTTGGGAGCTATCATGAATACATCAATATCTTCACGTGCTTCTATTAGATTGAAGTGAATATTAAGCCCATGAGCGAAAGCCAGTGCTGCCCCCGGTTTAATATTTTTCTTAATATGTCCGTAATAGATATCTGACTGGAGTTCATCTGGGCACAGCATCATAATAACATCCGCCCATGCAGCAGCTGCAGCGACAGACATTACCTGAATGCCCTCATTTTCTGCTTTTTTATAGCTTGGGGAACCTTCACGAAGAGCAACGCAAACTTCCTTTACCCCGCTGTCACGAAGGTTTAGGGCATGAGCATGCCCTTGGCTGCCATAGCCAACTATGGCAACTTTTTTTGATTTGATCAGGTTAACATCAGCGTCACGATCATAATAAACACGCATTCTTTGGGTTTCCTTCAGTAAATAGTTTTAATCACTATTCATGTTCCAAAACAGTGACCCCGCGGGCTATGGCGGCGACACCAGTCCGCGAAATATCAATTAATCCCAGGGGGACCATCAAATTGATAAAGGCGTCAAGTTTACTTGTATTGCCGACAATTTCGAAAACAAAAGAGACATTGGTGCTATCAACAGTCCGTGCCCGAAAAATGTCAGCTATACGAAGAGATTCAACTCTTTTTTCACCGCTACTCTGTACTTTTACCAAAGCTACCTCACGTTCCACATGAGGGCCCTCAACAGTGAGGTCACTAACACTATGTACTGGCACCAATCTCTCAAGCTGTGCCTTAATCTGCTCAATAACCATCGGGGTGCCAGATGTAACAATGGTTATACGTGAGAGATTATCTACTACATTGACCTCAGCAACAGTCAGGCTTTCAATATTATAACCTCGCCCTGAAAACAGGCCAACCACGCGCGCCAGAACACCCGGCTCATTATCAACAAGCACACACATAGTATGGGTATTTTCAATGTTTGTTGTTTGTGTCACCAATTTTTTCTCAAATGTACATCAATTAATTTTATACCATTACCATGCCATCATCAGAAACTTCTGCGCCCAACTTGTCGGCAGGGCTAAACAGTATTTCATTATGGGCTGCACCTGAAGGAATCATTGGAAAGCAATTTTCTTTCGGGTCTACAGCAATATCTGCAATCACGGGGCGATCACAATCAATCATCTCACTAATCACACTGTCAAGTTGCTCTTTCTTAGTCGCACGCAAACCGACGCCACCATAGGCCTCTGCCAGTTTTACAAAGTCAGGCAACGCCTGCATATAACTCTCCGCACAACGTCCTCCATGCAGTAACTCCTGCCATTGGCGCACCATGCCCATACACTCATTGTTAAGTATTAGGACCTTCACTGGTAAATTATGCTGTACCAAAGTCGACATCTCTTGCATGTTCATTAAAATTGAGGCCTCTCCAGCGATATCAACAACCAGCGCCTTTGGATGCGCAAGCTGAACTCCTATGGCTGCAGGCAAACCATAACCCATTGTACCCAGACCTCCCGAGGTCATCCAACGATTGGGATGCTCAAAATGGAAATGCTGGGCTGCCCACATTTGGTGCTGCCCAACCTCTGTTGTTATATACACTTCATTGCGCGTCTTGGTCAGTTCGTAAAGACGCTCAATTGCATACTGTGGCTTAATAAGTGTTGCGCCCTTATCATAACTAAGACTTTTACGTTCACGCCAAATGTTAATTGTCTTCCACCATGACTTAATGGCCTTTTCATCACATCTATATTGGTCTGACACCCATATTTTGATCATATCCTCCAAAACATGACTAACATCGCCAACAATTCCTATGTCAACATTTATGGTCTTGTTAATGGATGATGGATCAATATCAATGTGAATTTTGGTTGAGTTAGGTGAGAACGCATCTATACGTCCAGTAACTCGATCATCAAAGCGGGCACCAATGCAAAGCATAACATCGCAGTCATGCATGGCCATGTTTGCTTCATAAGTTCCGTGCATACCAAGCATGCCAAGGAAATGCTTATCAGACGCTGGCAAAGCACCCAAGCCCATTAACGTCAGAGTGCAAGGAAAGTCTGTCATTTGAACTAATTTTTCAAGCAAATGCGAAGCCTCAGGACCGGAATTAATTACGCCACCACCTGCATAAATGATGGGCTTCCTAGCTCCAGCCATGATCTTAACGGCTTCCCCAATTTTTTTAATATCACCCTTCAACTGCGGCTTGTAACTTTTATGAATCACCTTTGCCGGAGAAATATAATCTCCCTTTGCCATCATCACATCTTTTGGCAGATCAATAACAACAGGGCCGGGACGCCCGCTTTTAGAAACAAGAAATGCTTCATGAATTTGTCGCGCTAGAATGTTAATATCCTTGGCAAGATAGTTATGTTTGGTACAAGGACGCGTGATACCTGTTGTATCAGCCTCTTGAAAGGCATCATTACCTATCAGGTGAGTTGGCACTTGACCACAGATACAAACAATGGGAATGCTATCCATCATAGCATCCAAAAGCCCTGTAACCGCATTTGTCGCACCAGGACCTGAAGTGACTAAAATTACACCAACCTTTCCGGTAGAACGGGCATAACCTTCTGCAGCATGAACCGCGCCACCCTCCTGACGGACCAAAATGTGTTTGATCTTATTCTGTTTGAAAAGCTCATCGTATATGGGCAAGACAGCGCCACCGGGATAGCCAAACACAACATCTACACCCTGATCATTTAGGGCTTTTAATAGTATTTGCGCTCCGCTCAATTGGTTTTTTGACATGGTCTTGACCTTTTTTCCATGTGTCACAACAAAGTAGGGCCGCCAAGAGGCAGCCTCGAAATATTAATTTTCAGGTTCGTACTGTATCACTAGCAATTGCACTTAAATAAGGTTACTTAAAAATAGTCTTTCACAGATCCTTGGTCAACATAAATTGGCCAATAAATGAAAAGATTTCTGCTTCTAATCTTTCCGAATATTGCGCAATTAGAGTTAGATCTGTCTCAAGCTGGTTGCGCAACCAGGTCATTTGGCGCTTAGCAAACTGCCGTGTTGCCCTTTTGGCATCGTCTTTGGCTTTTTGTAAATCTTTACTACCCCTAATTGCAGCCAGTAAATCCGACACACCGACAGCCTTCATGGCAGGCAAAACAGGATCAAGACAAAGCTTTTCTAGTGCGCGCACCTCATTTAAAGCACCATTTTCTACCATCCAATCAAAACGCTTGTTCACCCCTTCGTATAGAGTATCACGTTCTGGAAGAAGCGTTATGACCCCGTATAATGCATTCAGAGTTGGTTTGCTTGAATGATCATTTTGCCAACTACTCAGGGACCGACCAGTAGAATCAATCACCTCGTATGCTCGAATTAGGCGCTGGGTATCACCTGCTGGTATCCTTGATGCAGATATAGGGTCAATCTCAGCCAGTTTCTCACGAAATGCCTCACCACCAAGCCTTTTATGGAGCATTGTTGCCTTTTTGCGTATTCTCTGAGGTATCTGTGGAATTGGTGCTAGGCCCTCAAGCAATGCCTTTAAATACATTCCAGTTCCACCAACAATGAGTGGTAGTTTACCATCGTCCCAAGCCGCCTTAATTTCGACTATTGCCATATCGAGCCAGCGACCGACGGAACAGGGGTCATCCACATTCAGAATACCATAAAGACGATGTTCAGCTTGAGCTAAATCTTCAGCAGGTGGGCGCGCAGTCAAAATACTCATTTGTTTGTAAATCTGCATTGAATCAGCATTAATAATGACCCCAGAGAACTCTTTTGCCACAGCAATCGCCAATGCAGATTTGCCACTTGCCGTCGGACCAGCAATAATAAGAACTCTTTGAACCACTTTTTGCTCCCTTAAGGCCTGCATGAACCACATACTTACACTAATTTGCAACCCTCACTCTGCCATTCTTAATGATGAAGCTCAAGCAAGGGCTGCTGCTTGCCTAAACGAGCTTGGGGCCGAAACAACAGATGCTAACTGGCTAGCGCATGGAATTGCCTGCGATATACGTTTTTGTGGCCTAGATTTAGAAGTCGCAGCGTCTACACTGCAACATAATTTTCAGGGATTACCGATTGACATCATTGCCCAGAAAAGTTCAAACCGCCGAAAGAAACTCTTAGTAGCCGACATGGACTCAACTATGGTTATTGGAGAGACTCTGGATGATTTAGCTGAGTTCGCAGGTTATAAGGATGAAGTGGCGGCCATTACCAGACTTGCGATGAATGGTGAATTGCGCTTTGTTGACGCCCTGAAACAACGAGTCAAACTTTTAGAAGGCTTACCCCTTAACAATCTGAAGAAAGCTATGTCCGAGGTAAAACTTATGCCGGGCGGCAAGACGCTTGTTCAAACGATGAAGGTGAATGGCGCTGTAGCCATACTCATATCGGGCGGATTTACTTATTTTACAGACCAAGTTCGCGATCTGATCGGCTTTAATGAGGCCAAAGGTAACAACTTTGAAATTCGTGACGCGAAACTAACAGGTCAGGTATTAGAGCCGATCATCGACAGTGACGCGAAGCTTTTGAATCTAAGAAATTTTGCAAATGAATACCAGATCAACAAAAAAGATATTTTAGCTGTTGGCGACGGCGCCAATGATCTGCCCATGCTCCTCGAGGCAGGAATGGGGGTTGCTTATCATGCCAAGCCCGCCGTCTCTAAAAGGGCCCGTGTCTGCATCAATCATGGTGACCTCACCGCTTTATTGTATATTCAAGGCTATCGAATAGAGGAATTCATAATTTAAAAACACGTACTAAAGTTACTTATTTTTTATTTATGCTAACCGCAACAAAACGTAATCCGGATTGACCCTCGAGAAGCAAGAGAATGCGCTTCTCACCTTTCTTGCGAGCTGAATTAACTCTTGAAATAACCTGAGCTGGTGTTGTTACCTCTTGCTGAGAGACCTCAACAATCATATCACCCGGACGTACACCTTTTTCAAAGGCAGCACCATCGTCAGCCACCTCTATTACAACAACACCACGGGAACCCGCATCTAGTTTGAATTTCTCCCGAACGGAAGGTATTGCAGCGCCCAGCGTCATGCCTAATGTACTGACCGTCTCTTCATTTGTTTCACGTTGTTTTTTTACATCTTCAGGATTGGCTGAAGCCATTTTTTCTTCATTAAGAACCCCAATAGTAACATTGACAGTAATTTCTTTACCGTCCCGCCAAACTAGTACCTTAACTGGTTTGTCTACTTCAGTTTCTGCAACAATACGAGGTAGTTTACGCATTCTGGGTACTGGCTTGCCATCAAATTTGAGAATAACGTCACCGACTTTTATTCCTGATTTTTTTGCAGGGCCATTGTCAACAAGACTAGCTACTAATGCACCCCTTGCTTTTTTTAAACCGAGAGTTTCAGCAATTTCTTCTGTTACTCCTTGTATATGAACACCAAGCCAACCCCGTTTCACGACGCCGAATTTAATTAGTTGCGTAATGATTGGCTGGGCACCGGAGGAAGGAATAGCAAAACCAATTCCAACACTGCCACCACTCGGTGAATAGATTGCAGAATTAATCCCAACAACCTTTCCTTGCATATCAAATAGTGGCCCGCCAGAATTACCCCTATTAATTGATGCATCTGTCTGAATAAAATTATCGTACGGGCCTGACTGGATATCTCGACCACGAGCCGAAATAATTCCAGCTGTCACCGTGCCACCCAGACCGAAGGGATTACCAATAGCCATGACCCAATCACCAACCCTAGCATCATCAGAGTTTCCGAAACCAACTGCTACCATTTTATCTTTAGATTTGACTTTGAGAACGGCAATGTCGGTTTTTACATCCCTACCAACCAATTCGGCTTTTAAACGATCATTATCCTGAAGGATCACAGTTATTTCATCAGCTCCTTCAATAACGTGATTGTTCGTAATTATATATGCATCACCGTTCTTTCCTATGTCGACAACAAAACCAGATCCTAGCGATGTTGCATTACGTTGACGGCGCTGTTCGCCTTGTTGCTGATTGCGATCCATAAACTCTTTGAAAAATTCTTCAAAGGGAGAGCCCGGCGGCAACTGGGGCATTGTTGGGCCACTGCGTCCCTTAATCACTTGTGTCGTGGAAATATTAACTACTGCAGGAAGAAGTTTTTCAGCTAAATTTGCAAAACTGCCAGGAAACGATTCAGCTTGTGCTGAAGCTGAAGCCATCATCACCAAAAACAACAGGGTTGCTGGCAAACCTGCCACAAAATTTTCATAACTTACTGACATTCGTTTCAAAAAAACGTTCACGTTGGATGTCTCCTGAAAAGCATTATGCTATTAGTCATTGTGGTTACGAGCACCATCACATTGGGCCAATTTCAGCATACTATTAATATTTCCTACCTAACTCTTGACGAGCCAGACAAGAGCAAATCCCGCAAAAGCCGTAAATAGACCAATGGTACGAACATTGGCAACAGATAGTGAGAGAATTTGCTCCATCATTTTACGCATGGCATCTGGAAACAACGTATAGGCCGCTCCTTCAAGAACTAGGGCCAACCCAAGAGCGGCAACCAGATCGATAAAATCCATTAATTTATTGCCGTCCAATTAAGCATTTATTTGCTCTTATTACCGGAAGCGGCGCCAAAGAAACGCATAAAATCGCTATCCGGTGATAACACCATTGAGGTGCCATCGCTGAAGGCTTGTGCGTAAGCTTCCATTGAACGGTAAAAAGCAAAAAACCCTGCATCCTTACCAAATGCATTATTGAGAATTATTGTTCGCGCTCCTTCTCCTTGACCACGTGCAATTTCCGCATCCTTTTGCGCGTTAGCAAGAATGACAGTGCGCTCACGGTCTGCTCCAGCCTGAATTTTGGTTTTTTCCTCTTCACCTTTAGCTCTCAGCTCTGCCGCCTGAGCAACTCGAGATGACCGCATTCTGGTGTAAACAGCTTGAGATGTTGTGTCTGGCAAATCAGTACGCCCAATACGAACGTCGATCACCTCAACACCAAAATCAGCACCTTGTGATTTCAACTGTTGGCTAATTTTGTACATGACATTGGCTCTTTTTGCAGTGAGCATGTCACCAAGCAAAACCTTACCAACTTCAGCACGCACTGCAGAATTCAAACGTCCGCCAAAAACAGCACGAAACTCCAGGTCTGTTGACACTTTTTTGCGAAATTCTAGAGGATCAACGATGCGATAACGAGCAAAGCTATCTACGTTTACGCGCTTTTGATCTTGCAAAATGACTTCCTGTGGCTGTGGGTCAAGATCAAGAATACGCCGATCAAAGTATTCGACATTTTGCACAAACGGTACTTTGAATTTTAACCCAGGGGTACGTTCAACCCGAACTGGCTTACCAAATTGAAGCACAAGGGCCTGTGAAGCTTGATGAACAGTGAACAGGGTGCTGTTGGCAACAATTGTGGAAACAACAAGAACAACCCCGACAATTAACAGAAGAACTTTATTCATTGGCTTGCCTCCCCCTTTCTTTTTTTCAACTCAGGTAACGGCAGATATGGAATAACTCCAGTTCCACCCTTATTGTCGAGAATTATCTTTTCCGAATTCTGCAAAACGCTCTGCATTCGTTCGATATACAATCTTTCTATCGTTACCTTCTTACCCGTTTTGTACGCTTCATAAACGGACAAGAAACGCTCGGCTTCACCCTCAGCTTCCTTAGTCACTTTTTCTTTATATGCCAAAGCTTCCTGTATCATGCGAGCTGCTTCTCCCTTGGCCCTGGGAACAATGTCATTTCTATAAGCAACAGCTTCGTTGACGCTTCGTTCCTGATCTTGTTTAGCACGTTGAACATCGTTAAAAGCATCAATAACTTCAGATGGGGGGTCAACTTTCTGTTGTTTGATTTCAACTATGAAAACGCCGGCCCCATAACTATCTAATATTGATTGCAGCAGTTCCTTGGTTTTTGCTTCAACCTCTCCACGTTTTACAGTTAAAGCGTCTTCTAGAGTTGTCTGCCCGATTACTTCTCGAATGGCGCTCTCTGCTGCAAGTTTAACCGTAGCGTCAGGGTTGCGAATGTTAAACAGATAATCAGCAGCATTCTTAATGCGCCATTGAACGACAAAATCCACATCTATAATATTCTGATCACCAGTAAGCATAAGGCTTTCTTGAGGAACATCCCGAGATCCAGATGATCGGCCATCTCCACTTGTTCTATAGCCTATTGTGATCTGGTTAGTGAGCTCGACGTTAGGCTTAAACACCTGTCCAATGGGAGCTGGGGGCCAATAATTTAAGCCTGGAGGAGTTACTTTGACAAATTTGCCAAAGAGCAATTCGACACCTTGTTCTCCTGGTTGAACTCGATAAAAACCACTGAACAGCCAAATTATTATAATACCAATTGTAATAAGGATTATCCCACGAGAAGATCCTACTCCGCCAGGCATCATACTTTTAAATTTGTCCTGAGAACGACGCAGGAGCTCTTCAACATCAGGAGGAGGCGTTCCTGGACCATTTCCCCATGGGCCTTGTGGATTCCGTGCCATTAAATTTAAGTCCTTTTCAAAATTGAATTAAGTCGGGCTTGTTTTGTTTATTTGTGATCTTACTTATATTTAGTTGTATGTTATCAACACGCAACAGGTTACATAAAAAAAATCACAAAATATTATTTAATTTTCTACAATTAAATACATTAGATCTAAAGTTGTATAATTATTAAAGTGTTCTGAACGCGTTATAAGATAGCTAATCAATCTCGGCAACAAAAGACCAGATTAATATTGGCTTCAAATTTGGAGATTTCAAGTATGCCGGAAATAAATGAGGAACAAATTCTGAAAGCACTCAGTTCAGTAAAGGATGAAAAAGTCGATATTGTCAGCGCCAATATGATCAGCGGTATACAAATTAAAGACGGCCACGTTGCCTTTGCAATAGAAGTTGATCCTGAACGTGGCAGCCAAATGGAACCTCTTCGCAAAGAGGCAGAAAAAATTGTTCATGCTCTCGATGGGGTGTTGTCCGTGAGCGTCGTTTTGACCGCCGAAACATCGAGCGCAACTCAAAATGCTAATGCGCCAGCTCCACACCACCCAGCTGGTACTGGCCCAGATTCAATAAAAATGCCGGGTGTCAAATCAATCGTAGCGGTTGCTTCAGGGAAAGGCGGGGTTGGCAAGTCAACTACGTCTGTTAATTTAGCCCTAGCTTTAGCGGCCAATGGACTAAAAGTCGGCATCCTAGACGCAGATATTTATGGACCATCGGTACCACGCATGTTGGGCGTCAGCGGGGAGCCTTCATCAAGTGATGGCAAGATACTGGACCCAATGGAGGGCCATGGAATTAAATGCATGTCCATGGGCTTCCTGATCGAGGAAGAAACCCCAGTAATTTGGCGCGGTCCAATGGCACAAACTGCGTTGCAGCAAATGATGCGCGATATAAATTGGGGTGACCTTGATATATTAATTGTTGACATGCCTCCCGGAACTGGTGACGTTCAACTGACAATGGCTCAACAGGTTCCTCTAACAGGCGCAGTCATTGTATCAACACCACAGGACATTGCTTTGGCTGATGCCAGACGCGGGCTTAACATGTTTCGCAAGGTTGATGTACCAGTTTTTGGCATCGTTGAAAATATGAGTTACTTCTCTTGCCCCCATTGTGGCGAACGTTCTGAAATTTTCAGTCATGGAGGAGCCAGAGCTGAGGCAGAATTACTCAGTATGGACTTTTTAGGGGAAATACCACTAGCCATAGACATTCGAGAGACCTCTGACGGCGGCAACCCTATTGTCATTTCCCAACCCAAAAGTGAACATGCCAAATCATACAGTGCTATGGCGGAGGTAGTGTGGGAAAAAACAAAAAATTCACTTGCAAAAGGAGAAGCCGAAGCCCCACGCATTGTTATTCAATGAACTCAAAAAGTACCGGTTTTTTGTGTTTTTTATATCTTACACTTACTAATCAAACCATGTGCTGTTTTAGCCTTAATCGGTAGCTAATTTTTCCCTAACCACGAAAGAATAGGATGCTTCGCCCTTTGCAGATGTGTAGGCTGTGCGCGAACTCTCTGCCCACTGATCAACGTCAAAATCTGGGAAAAAGGCATCGCCATGGGGGCTAAGTGCTACTTCTGTCAAATAGAGCCTATCAGCCTTTGCCATTGCCAAACTGTATATTTCAGCCCCACCTATAATCATGAGCTCTTCCTCTTCCAAAGCAACAGCCAAACTATGAGCGACAGATATGGCCTGATCCAGATCATGTGCGACATGAGCCCCTATGGCTTCGTAGTTTATATCTCGAGTTATTACAACATGCGGCCGCCCTGGCAATGGTTGATTGAATGACTCCCAAGTCTTACGGCCCATGATGATTGGCTTACCCATAGTTGTTTGCTTAAACAGTTTCAAATCACCAGGAATATGCCAAGGCAACCCACCATCACGACCAATGACGCGATTTTCACCAATAGCTGCAACCATTGAGATAATCATCAAACAGCCACTGGGGCAATAATGTGTGGTTCACTTTCATAACCTTGAAGCTCAAAATCATCAAAGGAGAACGAGAGAATATCCCTCACATTGGGATTAATTTTCATAATTGGCAAAACCTTAGGTGTGCGCAACAGTTGAAGATCAACTTGCTCTAAATGATTAGAATACAGATGCACGTCACCAAAGGAATGAACAAAATCACCCAGCTTAAGCCCGCATACCTGAGCAACCATCATGGTCAGCAGCGAGTAGGAAGCAATGTTGAAGGGTACGCCTAAAAATAAATCTGCACTACGCTGATATAGCTGACAGGATAAACGACCATCAGCAACATAGAACTGGAACAAGCAATGGCATGGAGGCAAAGCCATATTTTCAATATCAGCAACATTCCATGCACAAACGACTAAACGGCGGGAATCAGGATCACCTTTAATCTGCTCAATTAGTTTAGAAATCTGGTCGACTTTGCTGCCATCTGGGTTTGGCCAAGAACGCCACTGGTGCCCATAAATTGGACCCAAATTTCCTTTTTCATCGGCCCACTCATCCCAAATCCTTACCCCATTATCTTTCAAGTATTTAATGTTGGTGTCTCCAGCTAGGAACCACAGTAATTCATGGATAATTGACTTTAAATGAAGCTTCTTAGTAGTCAGCACAGGAAAGCCATCATCCAAATCAAAACGCAATTGGGCACCAAATAGACTTCGTGTGCCGGTGCCTGTGCGATCTTCTTTTAGTGTGCCTTGATGGCGAACTTGAGCCATCAGAGCAAGATATTGTTTCACAAGTAAATTTCCTTTGACGATTCTGCTAAGTTAAAAATACCCGATCCCCGCCCCTTCCAATAGTGTTTCTTTCAGCTTATATTAATTTTTGTCGGGCAACCGACTATAACGATAAACACTGTACGGAATAATCGTTTCGGACCCGGGGGCAGTGCCCGGCGCCTCCACCAATAAAATTCCTCATAAAGGATAAGCATTGGGGGCGAAACAGGATCGACGTGCGTGGTAAAGGTTCAGCTTTCGTTCGGCATGGCATCCACCGTTATCGGGCCAAACAAAGAAATGCCAACGATAATGAGGCATTTGCAGTAGCAGCCTAACGGCTCTTACTACGGGGTTCGGGGGGCACCTGGCAACAGAAGCCCCTCACTTGGCACTAGTTTGTCTTGCCAAACAGAAAACATTGGTCTTTATCATGAGGCCAAGAGGGAGTAGCAAATCGAGATCATGAATGAAGAACCTTTGAGTTATGAAGAATGGGTAGAAGAAGCCCTCCGTGTTGTCATAAAGCGTGCCCTTGAACAAACAGTCCTCAATGGCTTGCTCGGCGACCATCATTTTTTTATTACTTTTCTAACTGGCCATGCTGATGTGGAAATTCCAGCCCATTTGCTGTCCGAACATCCTGAGGAAATGACCATTGTACTGCAGCATCAATTTAATGACCTAGATGTTACTGATGATGGATTTAGCGTTTCACTTAGTTTTGGTGGTCAACCGTGTCATTTGCAAGTGCCCTACTCAGCCATAGTTACATTTGCAGACCCAGCCGTGAATTTCGTGCTGCAACTAAAAATGGCAGGAAGAAACAATGGTGTGCCAGAAAATACCCCGATCTCGTCGGAAAAACCGGCTGTTGTTGGTATCTTAGCTGACCAGCGAAAGCCACATGAACAAGAGATGTCCCTCTCTGCAGATAATGAGAAAGTTGAGAAAGATGATAAAATGGGTGAAATAATTGCTCTAGATACTTTTCGAAAAAAATAGGAACTCTGTTGTATGAGCAATTACGTTCATCACACGATGTTCCCCTTAGCTGATAACAAAACGTCGTGGCGGCTAATCACCAACAAATACGTCACTAATATAAAATTTGAGGGCGTGTCTATACTCAAGGTCGCACCAGAAGCGCTGACATTTCTCTGTGGTGAGGCCATGAGGGAAATTTCGCACCTTCTCAGGCCAGGGCATCTCCAACAACTTCGAAATATACTTGATGATGTTGAGGCATCCGACAATGATCGTTTTGTAGCACTAGATTTATTGAAAAATGCCAATATTTCTGCAGGTGGCATACTGCCCATGTGTCAGGACACAGGAACAGCCATTATCTTTGGCAAGAAAGGTCAGCAAGTATGGACAGGCGGTAATGACGAGGCGGCTCTCAGCAAAGGGGTCCTAAAAACTTTTAATGAAAGCAACTTCCGCTATTCTCAGGTTGCTCCATTGGACATGTTTAACGAGACCAATACGGGTAACAACCTACCCGCTCAGATTGATATTTATGCTACTGAGGGAGATGAATATCAATTCCTATTCATGGCCAAAGGGGGTGGGTCAGCCAACAAGACATTTTTATATCAGCAAACTAAAACACTATTAAATGCAGATAGTTTTATGAGTTTTATGGATGAAAAAATTCGAACACTCGGCACAGCCGCCTGTCCACCCTACCACTTGGCCGTTGTTATTGGCGGCACCTCTGCTGAAGCTAATTTAAAAACGGTAAAGCTTGCCTCGGCCAAATACCTAGACACGCTACCAGTCATTGGCAACAAAAACGGGCAAGCTTTTCGTGATATAGAGATGGAGTCCGCAATACTCAAAATGACACAAAATATGGGAATTGGGGCTCAGTTTGGGGGTAAATATTTCTGTCATGACGTCCGCGTAATTCGCTTGCCCCGTCACGGCGCTTCTTGTCCGGTTGGCATCGGTGTTTCATGCTCGGCTGACCGCCATTGTAAGGGGAAGATAACATCCAAAGGCGTCTTTATAGAAGCGCTGGAACGTGATCCAGCAAAATACCTGCCCAATATTTCCAATAATCTCCTGTCTGCTAGCGTTGTCAATATAGACATCAACAAGCCCATTAAGGAAGTGCTTGGTGAACTCTCTGCGCTGCCAGTTAAAACTCGACTATCTCTCAGCGGTACCTTGATTGTGGCTCGCGACATAGCTCATGCCAAACTGAAAGAGCTTTTAGAATCAGGAGAAAAACTGCCGCAATTTTTCAAGGACCATCCCATTTATTACGCAGGCCCTGCAAAAACACCTGAGGGTTATGCCTCCGGATCTTTTGGCCCAACTACGGCGGGTCGCATGGATCCATATGTTGAACAATTTCAAGCTGCTGGTGGATCCTTAATCATGCTAGCAAAGGGCAATCGTTCAGCACAGGTGACTGCAGCCTGCAATAAACATGGGGGATTTTACCTGGGTTCTATTGGTGGCCCAGCCGCAAGGCTGGCAACGGATTGTATTAAGAAAGTGGAGATTCAAGATTACGAAGAACTTGGAATGGAAGCAATCTGGCGCATTGATGTCATCAACTTTCCTGCCTTCATTGTTATTGATGATAAAGGTAACGATTTTTACGCAAGTTTCGCAGGATAAGCACTATTGTGTTGCCAGTAAAGCTGGTTAATTAACCAAGAAATTGTCCTTTTCTGTCACATCAACGATTGAAAAAAATTATCTTAAAATCATTAGACCGATACCAAAACTAAATGGCTATAGATCAAAAAACATTTAATAGTTAAGTAGCACAGATAACCTAAAATTTGAATTGTAAGCTTGTTGGTTTTAATAAAATTAAGTATATGAGCTTACTTTTCACGACACGTATTTGTACTAGACAGAAAGTAAAATGATAAAACTTTCTAAACTACGAATTTACTCCTTTTAATAAGAAGAAATTAATAGAGCTCGTAAAAGATATACATACATTGTTTGCCTACATTTTCTGAGACCTAGAAACCCTATGTCCAAAATTATTTTCAATGGGCCCAAAAATTCTCCTTTTTTAATTGCACTCGCCCACGGTGCAGGTGCTCCCATGGATACCCACTTTATGTCATTTTTTGCTGAGGGACTGGCCGCCCAGGGCACTAGAGTTGCGCGTTTTGAATTTCCCTACATGCTGGAACGGCGCATATCTGGTAAAAAACTTCCGCCCGACAAGATCGAATTACTACTTAAAACGTGGCAACAGGTTATTGATGAACTAGGAGCTAAAAAACTTGTCATTGGTGGCAAATCCTTGGGTGGAAGGGTTGCTTCCCTAGTTGCAGACAAGTTCGAAGTTATGGGATTAGTCTGCCTTGGCTATCCATTTCATCCGGCCAGGAGACCAGATAAACTACGAATTGACCATTTGCAAGATCTCAAAACTCCCTCGCTTTTCTTGCAAGGTGACCGTGACAGCTTTGGAAATAAGGATGAAGTTGCAGACTATACAATTTCAGATAATATTCGCTTGCACTGGCTGCGAGACGGAGATCACAGCTTCAAGCCTCGTAGGAAATCAGGTCGCACTGAACAACAGAACTGGGACGAAGCGTTAGATACCTTAGTTGATTTTATAAAAACTCTGTACGGGAACGCCAATGGTCAATAATCCTGCTTGCATACGCAAACACTCCGTGCTTATCGAAGGCCATGAAACAAGTGTTTCAATGGAAAACGCTTTCTGGAACAGCTTACGCAGCATTGCTCGCGAGAAAAACCTTTCCATCAACGACCTGGTTTCCAAAATTGACAGTAGCCGTCGTGGCAACCTTTCCAGCGCAATCCGCATTTACGTGCTACAATATTTTAAGAATTAGCGACCCAACCCATTAAGTAGGTTTTTAAAAAAATCCTTAGGTGGAACTTGTTGCTGTTTTTTTTGGGGCAGTGGTGGTGCAACGCTTCCTCTCGCTTCCGGTGAGGGTGTTGATGGCTGAGGATTTTGATTTGGCCCGCCCAAACCTGGAATAATATTTTGTAGCAAACCGCCAATACCTTTTTTCTCAATGATTCTATCCAGTCCCCTCTTGATAAAATCGCCACTTAAAAGTTTGGAGGTATTCAACTTAACATTGGGAGCATTCAAATCACCACGTATAAAAAATGGCAACTTTGTTGTGGTCGAACGACCTTTGTTCAACATCTTTCCAATTAAATTAGGCGACAGTTCAAATTGCCCCGCCACATTGATCAACCAGCGCGACAAGTCAATTTTTCCCTGTGCCTGACCGTTACCCATGGATGATGCCAATAACAAATCGCTAGATTGTGCTATCCCTTTGTTTACATTAAAAGAGCCCGTGATATTAGCAAGACCCGGACTTGATTTCTTTCCAGACAGCGCTCCACCAATATTGTTTAATTCAGATATGAGACCAATTACTGATGACAATGTTGTTCCTCTGCCACCCCCACTGACGGTTATGCCCTCAAGACCAATTGACCCGCTACCGTTAAGCGCAGCTACTAGATCAGATATTGTATATCCACTTGCGGCTAATTTAATATCCATTCCTGCTCGGCCTCTTGCGGGGCTCTCACCAATTGCAGCTAACAAGCCCTTTTCTAGACTTAGATTATTCAAAGACACGGCACTTTCAATAGTCAGAGGAGAAGCGGCCTTCGCCGTCGCCGTTGCGTTAATAGTTCCGTCAAATAGTTCGCCACTCAGTTTATTTACTTGGAGGACTCCGTTGACAACAGTTGCTTCTAAAATACTATTATTAAAACTATACATCCCATAAACTAACGCTTCGGATTTAAGTATTAAATTTGCGTCAAAATTTTCAAGGTAAGACAAATCGATAGGATTTGTTGGCCAGCGCCCTGGAGAGAAATCTGTTAAATCCTTGGATTTTGTCTCTCCAAGCAAACGTTTAGGGACAAGCCCTGCAGCAAGTGCACTCGGTGATGTCTTCTTTAAAATGGCGTCTACAGGGACTGGCAAGTAACGATTAATGGCGATACTACCAGTACTTAAATCCGCCTCTATTTTGGTCCTTGGACCACCCAATGAAATTTTAGCAGTGCCATTAAGGGGCACGCTTCCCAGATGGGCTTTTAAATTACTAAGCGTCAACCCTGAGTAATCAGCTTGTATTTTACTGTCCAAGTCAAACGCACCCAGCTTACCGCCCGAACGATAATTAATTCCAAGGGGCTTAAGTATCGACACTAAATCGCCAAGGACGACCTTTAAGTTTCCCTTAAAACCACCTACAAGAGGAAGGAAAGATAGCTTGCCATTGGTCGTGATATTTGCTCCTGCACCCATCATTTCCAATTCAACATTCGGGCTCACCACCGAGCCATCAATTTTTCCTGAAAGCGCAACTGTCCCCATAGCCTTGGGGTCCAATGGAATATTTTTCCCAAGCAAATGAAAAAGCCTGGATAGGTCACTTATCTTGGCATCAAGACGAAACCCTCTCATTTTTGGTATGCCGTCAATATCGCTCAACGAACCCTTTACTTTAATTGTTGAGCCTGCCAACTTCTCAATACTCAGTTGGTGCACGTTAACCGTACCGTTTAGCAACGAAAGGTTAAGATTGGTATTTTTGACTTGGGCGCTTCCATAAACCAATGTCTTGATTTTACTTTTGATGTTTGCGTCAAAATTCTTCAAAATAGCCAATGAAGTTGAGCTGGGGGCTTCACTAAGTTTTGACTTTTTTGTGGACGCCGGTCTGGCATCTTGAATATCTAGTTTGGCGCTAGTCTTGGCTCTATTACCAGAACCGCCCAAGTAAGCATCAAGGTTAAATCTATCAAGCGTTATGTCTCCATCAATAGATAACCGCTCACCAAGGTAAAGTGCAGCCTTGCCTGTTAAACGAGAACTATCAAACTGTAAGTCAAGTTGGCTCAGAGAAATTTTGTTCCGGGTTGCCAGCACATTACTTGAAAAGGCCATTTTGAGAAGACGATCAGCCGGAATAGAAGGCATTGGCGCATCAAGCCAGTTCATCATTCCACTTACGTTTCCGACAGATACTTCCATTTTACCATCAAAACTTGGCAACAAGTCATCAGTCAGAACAAAACCAAACAGTGCAACATCTGCATTTCCAGGTAAATTAGCAGAAGCATGACTAATCGTAACTTCCCCACCTGACAGTTCGGCACTCAAACGGGCCCGACGGACCAAACCATTATTAAAAGCAAGAGACTTTGCTGTGATATTAAATGTGACGTCCACTAAATCTGGCATAAGCGCCTGCCCATCAGATTTTGTTCCCGTCTTATCACGCAAATTTAAAGCAGAATCAGTACTATTCTCATTCCCTTCAGCCTTGTTTTTGTCCTTTGTCGATAGGTCTTTCACAGTTGCTCGAATTGTTGGGAGAGCAAGCCATTTATCCAAGTCAATACTATCAATTTCTAAATTAATATTGACGTTAGGGGTCCCCTGGACATTCAAACCAGCAGAACCCTTTGCAAGAGCGTTGCCAAGGCTTATACTCAGTTCAGATATGTCTGCAGCCTCAGCCGAAGCCGCAATTCGAGCTTCAATGCCAAACTCTTGACCCAAAAGCCCCGGGAGGGCCAATTTCGGGTTAGAAAATTGAACAAGCTCAGCTAAATTTTTTCCAGTTGTCTTAACCAATCCCTCAAATCTTGGAACCTCATCCAAACCTATGATAGCGCCTGAAAAAGATGTTTTTGTCTGGCCAGGGTCTAATGAGATGGTCAAGCTTATGGGGGCCGTTCGTTCTTCTATAATCCTGTCAATAGAAATGGTATAGTCCAGTGGAAATCCACCAACAACCATATTACCAGCACTGGCAAACGGTCCTACCGGAGACGCGGCAGCAAAATTGGCGTCAAAGTTTTCAATCTTCTCAACTCTACCCAACACGTCGTCTCGATAAGTCAAGCGGGCATTTTTAATTGAAAAATTATCTAAACTAAAATCAGATTTACTTTCACCAAGCTGTTTATCCTCAGAAACCTCTGCAAGTGCAGTATCCCCAATCTGATCCTCTGATTTTTTTACTTCTAACTCATCCTCATTGAAGAAAAAATCCAAGTTGGTATGTCCATCAGCAAAACGTTGCAGTTCTATCACAGGATCAATCAGCCGCACTGTCTGAACTTTCACCTGACCACTTAGAAGCGGGCCAAGAGCAACCCGAACTTCAAGGGACCTGAGGCTAAACATATTTTTAGCACTAGCCCCAACACTGTTGGAGAGGAAGACATTGTGGGCAACAACTGCTGGAGCGGGCAAAATTGATATTTCAATATCACCGTTGATCGTAAGCTTCCGCCCACTGAGCCGTTCTACCTCATTTGTTAAATCGGCCTTATAATTATTCCAGTTGACCATACTTGGGCCGACTAAAATAGCCGCAACTAACAAGCCTAATATGATGATTATGACGAGTAGAAGTTTTTTCACACCTTTTTGCTCCAAATGAAGCCTCCCACCTCCTAAAAGAAGGCGGATGAGGTTTTTATTTATTAATGTACATTAGTTTCTCTATGCCAGTAGAGCAAATAAAGTATCAAAGTTTATAAAAACTTTGATCGCCATTGATAGTTTTAGGCTAATCTTAATA